>PPCM01000514.1_pt1 | contig 32081 bp, 24 predicted proteins | sample 1555541 | NCBI WGS metagenome assembly PPCM01 (sample SAMN05284479, study PRJNA326546) | Marine sediment metagenome, whole genome shotgun sequencing project. | isolation source: marine sediment | place: Germany: Wadden Sea | collected 2012-09-05
TGTCTGGTGTCATTTATTCGTGCCTTTAAAGCAAGAATGCAACGGCAGCGAGGATGGCGACGAGCCCGAGCCCGACAGACCTAGCAGAGGACAGGAACGCGTACGACTCGAAGTAGACGTCGGTGCCGTTGCACTGGGTCAGGGTGAGCGTGATGTTGCGGTCCTCGAGGGGCACTCCGTTGATGGCCGACACCATGTGGTTCACGACGGTGTCGACGTTGACGTCCCAATCAAGCTCAAAGATGTCCAGCAGCTCGTCGGCGATGTCCTGCATGGTGTCAATGGGCAGGCGCAGGTCGAGGTCGACGAGGCCGTCGTTCTCGATGCACTCAAACATCAGGTGGCCGCCGTCGGCCTTCTCGTATTGGTCGCTCATGTCTGTGTTGTCGAACGCGAACTTGAGCGTGACCTTGTCGCTAGGGATCGTTGCGGCAGTCCACGTAACGTTGTTCTGGCGGTTCATGGTGATGTTGCCGCCCATCTCGGGGCTTGTGAAGGGAACGGGGGTGATGGCACAAACTGCCACCACGAGAGCAAAGATAGCAAGGATCTTGGATGAGAGCCATGCCCCGAACTGCTGCGGAGACAGGAGCCGAGAAAAGAGGTGGTAATACCACACTAACTTCACAACCTCCGGCCTCTTAGCGTATCCCCGGCCTCTCGCACCCCCTCGCCGTGCATATAAATGTGCATTATAAAGACGGAGATTGCGTGGGAGATAAGAATCCTAGTTTTCCACACTCTTATGGTTTTGCTTCTCACTGCGAATCCATCTGCTTGGGCAAAAGAGATTGTCCACCAGCTGATCGCGCGTGTGGAACTCTGGTTTTGCTCGTGCATCTCCTTTATCACCTGTTTCGCTTGTGGATCCCTTGTCTTCACCATCATAGCGGTTTTATGCTTCGGGATTTCCATGGTAAACCCTCGTGCGAGTACGATCACGCAGTTTAACGCGGACGTCATCCACTGGAACGAGGACGTCCAACCTCTCTTTGCCAAGCAGCGCTTCCGCAACACCGTTGAGCACCTCAACAACCAGTACGCGGACATGTCTTTCCGCACCACTGGCCCGTTCCCCGGCGACGTGCACCAGATCTCCCACACGGACATGGAGGACGTGAAGACTGAGCCTGTCGTGGGTTACTACTACGCCAACAACGCCTTCTCCAACAACCTCAACCGCCGCATCACCGACCTCTCGATACCTGTTAGGATGACAGAGTATTTCCAGATCTTTACGCAGCTTCACCAAGCGTATCTCCTTCCGAACCAGGTCAACGGGTATGCCAAGATCACCACCGCCGAGGTCCTGCCGCTCAAGACCAAGGCGTGGCTTCGGTGCTACGAGCAAGGCGAAGAGAAGCCCTCGAAGACCGCGCAACGCTGCAAGACGGCCTGCAGCACCTGGAACGGCCACTTCGACCGGTATCACAAGGTCTGCCTCATCGCACGCCGCATTTCCATGGACGACATGGTCTTCCTTTACGGCAAGAAGAACAACGGGCTCATTTACGGCGGTGACCAGTGGAAAAAGTCGCTCCTTTCTGGCTACGACACTGCGACGGGCATGAACATGAAGTACACCACCACGTACTTCTCGGCCGGCGTCCCCATCGATGATACCATCGGAGGCACCCCCGTGTACATCTTTAACGAGGCCGACCCGCTCATTTTGTACACACATATGGGCGGCTTCGGTCTGACGGCGGCCATGTGGCTCGCGATCGCACTAGTCAGCTGTTTCTGCGGCTTCCAGTCGTGCTGTTGCATCGCATGCACCCCGCTTTACAGCTTCTTATGTGTTGGGTCGTGCGCTACGGGTATCGCATCCACTCGCAATGAGGATTACGGCGAAGGCCGCGAGCCCCTCATGCCCTCGGACAACACATTTTCGTATTAAGTTTACTATAAAGGCAATGCAAAACGCTCTGAATGTGCCCGCCTGTGTCCGCCAGAAACCAGGCAGCTGATTTCACCAATTAGACACCACTAAAGTCGAAGGTCGCAAGGCCGCACCGCTTACACTTACAGGTCCAGATCGACGCCGGGCGGCCTATCATGTATTCGGCATGCGACGATGTTTATCGACTGGTGAACTCGGGTCTACCTCCCCGGGTTGACACTGGCCATGGACCTACCTTACGAGTGATGTTCTGAATGTGGTCAAGAGTTGTTTATTCCGCCTACGCGGCGCATTGTCGTCTGTACCCTTCCGCCACACCAGAAGCCCCACGATCCACAGACCCAACCTTATCTATCCATTTACCTTGCCTACCCTACCCCGACATGTGAATCTTGATCTCATACTCGAACGGACCCAGCAGCGGGACGTAGCTGGAGCCGGAGAGGTCCATGCGGGCCAGTCCGCCGGGCATGTTGGGGCTGCAGTTGTTGACCGTGAAGTGGTACGGCAGGAACGTCCGTGAATCGAACGGCGCGATTAGTCCGGCCGCCTGCAGCGTCCTAGCGACCAGTCCGGCCCCGAGGTGGTCATACCGATCGGGACCCGACAGCAGCCCGTTGAAGAAGGGCAGTTTTGTCAACGAGTCCACGATAGCGAATGGCGGGACGCCCTGCAGGTCCTTGGGGGTCGCCTCGGACAGATCCTCGGGGTCCTCAGCCGTCATCACGGAGTCAATGAAAGTCTTGATCTTTTGATGGAGATCGGATCCAGGGCTGACCGAAGCGGGCCCGCTCTCGTTGGCGGGTCTGATGATGACGCTGCATTTCTCATGATCCAGATCGAGGAGCCAGGCGGCGACATCGTGGAGGTCGGGGCCGGGTCGGGAGGTGGGGTAGCGCTCACCCGCCCCCCCTGGTGTGAAGTAACCCGCGTGGGAGACGTCGTCGGGCGGGGTGGGGTTGTACCGGGCCATTGTGGGTTGGGCGGGGCCCGATGTCCAGACGCAGGGGGTGTCGGCCCCGTCACTGCTCATGAGGCCGGAGATAATGAGGCCAATCTGGGTGGCGCGGGGGGTGGTGCCGGTCAGTAGCATCTGGGTGAGCGGGGACGCCACCCCCGGGCGGTTCGTCATCAGGACGCCCCCCGTGTTCAGCAGCCCGTGGGCCTGGACCGCGGGGTGGGCCAGGAGCTTGTTGAGGAGCTCCGTGCGCATCTCATCGGGGTTTGTGGACGCGTGCACGTCGATGTCGATCACGCGTGACGCCGGCGGGGTGAACCTGTCGGCATAAGGCGGGATGCGGGGCACGGTGATGTCCTCGAGCATGGCAGTGAACGTGGCGACGGCGATGTCCTGCGTCTCGCGGGGCTTGGCCATCAAGTTCTTCCAGGAATACCGAATGGAGAGCGTGTCGGCAACAATGATGCCAATGGCGGCCATGCAGCCAGCAACGATCTCGACTGGGACAGCACTGTCGGAAGAGTCCAGCACGCGATCAATCTGACGCACTGGGACGGGGGGCTGGTCCTCCTTCTGCTCCAGGAGCTTGCTAGCCACACCCCGGATGCGGTGGAGAACATCGTCGGCTGTACGGTCAGAGCCGAGCAGCGGGGACATCGAGAGGATCACCATCAGCTCCTCGTTGCCCTGTAGAAGCGGGAGGTCGGACTCTTCAAGATCGGGAAGAAGTTGGGGCCGCTTGCGCATAACTTTGCTGATTGTTCCAAGGCGCCGCCGAAGAGTGCGAGGAGACGTCAGCTCCTCGTCGCTGGAGTCATCCTGCATGAGAAGAGCCTGTTCGTGGCTCACGATGTGCCGCACGCTCTGAACGACGCACTGAACGATCGCAGTCCAGTTTTTCTGATCACCAGGTGTTTCGCCGACCAGTTTGCCAATCTTGCTGCCAGGAGTGGGGGCAATGAAGATCATTTCTGATGTGTTGCGCTTCAAGAGGCGAGGAGTGGTTGACATGTCTAGTTTGCTGTGTTTTCTTGTTGTGATTTATTTTCGTCGTTCTATTTACAGACTCAAGCCCATATATGGACAACACAAGCCATTTATCTCATGTAACCCGTCGCTCTTCGGAGATGGGTCCAAGGAAGGAACGTCATATCATCGCCGGGCATTCAGGCAATTAGCAAACTCACCCTTGGCCGTGGACCACCGGGGATGCCAACCATCGCCGACGATATGGTCGGCTTGACGAATAAGTCAAACTTGGCATCGCGGTACTCCCCGTGGCCTACCCATGCTCCATCCGTCAGCTGGACAAAGATGGTTGATATTCTACAACAATCACGACAGGCCCAGGCATGCGGAAGGTGTGCAGTTCAGAGGGTCGAGTATCGACTGACCAGCACCATGCCTCATCTCAGGTCCCCGGCGTCCCCGAGCCCCGCCGGTCGAGGTAGGGCGGGGTGGTGACCATGCATGGCTTCCGATCCAGCGGTCCCCTTGAAACGGTTCAACACATCCATTAACTCATTGGTAGTCGACTCGTTCTGGTAACTGTAGCCAATGCAGTTCCACATCTGTAGGTACAGGGTCTTGAACCGGCTGCACGTCTCGCTGTCGGGGGTGTTGTCGATCGAACTCACCGACGGGCCCTGATCGTACGAGAGACGCGCTCCGTCCTGGAATGGGTCGGGAGTACGGAGGACAGGCATTATCATAGAGTTCACAGGGTGGGGAACGGACGAAGGGCCGTGATCGACTGAAGAAACTAGTCCTACATCGGAAGATATCAAATGCGAACCAGATAGAAGACTGTGCCCATCATTTGGTGGCTCAGGCTCTGTATGGTGCTCTGAACCGAAGTTTTCGAGGTTTAGCATTCCCTGATCTGGCCCGGGAAGACTGTCCGCCATGGTTTCGCGAAATCGCAGTTCGAATTATAAGTTATAAATATGTAACCCGAGATTTTTTTCGTATACCCATTGGTGGATAATGGTTTAGCGTCTTATAGTTAAGTTTAGACAGATTTTAACCGCCTCTTATTTGAAAGTGCGAACTTGCTTTCTGCGGACCCTTGGGCTTGAGATCACATGGGTAAGTGATGACAGGTCTGTTAACCCTCTGACAGCTTCATCTTAGTTGGACGTTTCTATCCTGCTCTGCGGAATGACGTAAGTAGGCGGCTTACCCAGCCTTTTCACCCTCCATAATCAACATCAAAAAATTCACGTTGGCGCACCACTCACTGATTGTGCGAATGCTTCTTACTTACGGAAGATCACATGTCCCGCGGGGGGGACTTACGTCGGGTCCACCATGCAGTTCCAGAGGATGACAAATCCTTGGTGCAGGTGTATCAAGACATGGCAGAGCGGCGCCTCCACCAACACTTGCACGCGGCACGTTGCCGTGATCACATAAATAGCGTGTTTGATTAAAACGAGACAAAATGAGCGGACGTGGTCGAAAGGCGACGCCTACGATCAGTTCAAAGAGGAAACCGGCGGCACAGAGAGAGCTTAGTTCTGTAGCCGCGCTTGAATCTATGACTGGGCTCCTCGTTGCTTCAACAGACAAACCTCCCGAGCTTGTGGCGTTTGACGACTCTGAAGTCCAGCAAAACACCTCTACAACGCTTGTATGTGGTCTATAGCTAGCCTTATCTAGGATATCGAGACGAAATTCCCAACCATTATCGAGAAAACTGGCATTCTGCCCCTTCAGCTTCTCAATTTCTTCAAGGATCATGAAACGACGACGCCTGGCCCCGGGAAACGCCTCGTGCGGCTCATGATCTCCGCGTTGGACACCGATGACTGGACCACAGCGGACAGTCTCGCTGAGATCCGGCATCACCGAACACAGCTGACGATAGCCCGCAAGCTGGCCGACACGGCCGTTTCCGAGGCCATTCGAAACGCCCAGTGTGTATCACCCAACATACCCGCGCTCGCTGGCCTGCTGGACTGTCTTTGCCGATCCCGAGCCAAGCGTAACACACTCCACTGGGCCACCGAGGCGACTTTGCCTGCGGCCCTTCAGGTGGCTATTGCTGCGTTCGTGTATGCGCCAGCGGACGCGTACCCCGAGTTTGATAGCGTTGCAGAGCAGGCCCTTGACGTCGCTGTCCTCGCGTTGCGACTGTCTGTTGATACATTGGTCAGCACTGGTGGTTTTGGTCCGATAATTGCCAACGTTGCGGCCCACGTGCTCAATGTGGTCCAGCACTCACTGAATGCGGCCCCAACTAGTGTTCAGGCGGACTACACATCGCAGGAACTTGGAGATGCGATAGCTGAGGGTTTACTTTCGCATCCGGCGCTTGCTAGAGCCGAAGTGATTCGTGCAATCAGAAGCATTGACAAACGCGGACTCATATGCGGAAGCGTGCTCGATGCAGCGGCCACCGGCATCCTCTGCGGCCTCACCGGGCTCGACTCTGTGGACGACGCGTCTTCAGTGGCCATCGAGCTCGCCAACGACTTCTCCATCATTCGTGGTGACTTCAAGACGGACGAACAGGACGGAGACAAGCCGTTTAGCCCACGGTCACCCACGCGGCCTGGATCATCGACCCCGTTAACCGTTGAAGAAATGACCGAGCGCGCAAACTCCTTGTACGCAGCACTGCAAGGCGCCAGTGCGTTCTACACAGGAGCCGACTTCGTGACGATAGCCAAGCATCTCATCCGCATCTACCAGCAAGACAGGGCGCTGCTGGACCCACTCAACACACTTTTTAGACCGATTGAGGCGGGTGTGCGGCTCGGGACGGTGCCAAGGAGGAGAAGAGAGGCAGACAGGACACTAGTGAGCGGGATGTGACGGGCAGGCTAGAGGTATACGCGATACGCTGTCATAAACACACTTTTCCGTTTATTGAGCCGCTTGCGTACCAAGGCTGTCGAAGAAGTTCCTGATCTCCGAGAAGCGACCCTGGATGCGATCCTTCTCCTCAAGCAGCGCAGCGTTTTCTGTGTGAGCAGTATGAGGCAGCGGGAAGCTTACCGGCTATCGCGTCAGCAATTCCTGCATCGAGCCCAACTTGGAGCTGGCTTGCGTTGCCTTCCAGGCCTCTGGGTGAGTTAAATGGTAGTCATTAAGCACTCACATGAAGCTTTCATTCAATTGTGCCAGCAGGCTGTTGAGATTGTTGCCAAAATCTGTGTAACTCACAAACCAATTGGCCAAACCTTGGAAAATCGTGGTATATGACTCCTCTGCTTTCTCTTCATCGTATGTGGCACTTGTGTCGGCGTCAACCTCAGCCGGAGGGGGTACGTCAGCTTGTGTACTCATCTGCCGGAGTGCAAAAGCTCTCTAAACACAAACGAAAAAAAATCCACAAAGATCCCCCATAACCGATACGGTAATGCCGGTATAATCCAGCACACCAAGAGCAAACAACTGTTCTCGAAAAATATAAAAAAATCCAATCAGGCAAAGCTGTTGCCGCAGCTGCTGCAGGCAACATTTATGTGAGCTTCGATGACGAAACTTGCCGAATACTCATACCGCGGAGCCCGTGCCGCTCTCAAAACCACTGGAGACATCATAGATAGCTATGGACCTCGTCTCACAGGCTCAAAGTCGTGCATGCAAGCCGCTCACCGCATCCACGAACTTCTTGCCGAGCACACGGACACCGCGGACACAACGACCTTCACCTGCCAGCCCAAGGCCTTCTTCGGCTTCTTCCCAGTCGCTGCGGCCGCTTATGTGGCCGGTCTTGTCGTTTGTGTGGCCGCTCCATCGAGTGTGATTGCCACTGTCTGCACCACGTGTCTCTCTGTCGTCTCTATGGCCATGGTTCTCTCCCAGTTTGTCTTTTACCGCACGCATTTCGACCGATTCTATGCTACCAAGACTGGTGTCAACGTCCACGCCACCGTCGAACCCACCGGTCAAGTGATGCGGCAGATCGTGTTCAGCGGGCACCATGACAGCGCCTTCATCTTCAACTACCTGAACCGCTGGCAGCAGCTGTACGGCGTCCGAATCGTCGGTGCGTTCGTCTTCTGCATCATTTCTTTCCTTTTGACAATCGCCCTCGCCGTATGCGCGGTGACCGGTGTCCAGCTTCCCGTTCGGGGCCTCATCATCGGCCTCTGGGTGGTCGGTCTCGTCTTTGTACTCCCCGCAGTCCGGTTCACAGCCAACAGAGGAACCGTGGGTGCCGGGGACAACCTCATCAGCTGTGCCATCCTCATTGAACTGGCCAAACACTTCGCCATGCCCACCAACCGGCCCGAATCGACCCGAATCATCTTTGCTTCCTTCGATGCGGAGGAGTGCGGCCTTCGAGGGTCCTCTGCTTGGGTCGCGGCCCATAACGACCTGCTGACCGAGGCTCCCACCACTGTTATCAACATGGACTCGATCTGGCAGCCAGAGGACCTCCAGGTGATGGTCAGTGATGTCAACGGCACCGTGGCCCTCAGCGATGAGGTTGGGACGCAGCTGATCGGTGTGGCCAAGGCGATCGGCATCCCGTACGCCAAGTTCCACATGATCTTCGGCGGTGGGGGCACGGACGCGGCGTCCTTCGCCCGTGTAAGTATCCCGGCCGTGACCATCCTTGGCATGCCCACCACCATGGTCCGTTCCGATCTCGTGTACCACACTGACCAGGATACAGTCGACACCATCAACCCCAAGGCCGTCGCTGCGGTGCTGCAGACGTGTGTGGCATTCGTCGAGGTGCATGGGTGTGGCGAAGCCGTGGTCAAGCAGGTCGCCGAGATTGCGGGGGTTGGCCGCAAGGGATAAATGTCGTCCAGCTACATCTCTGGCTCAAGAACAACATGCGTGTTCAAGCCTCTCAACGTACGCATACAGGCTGTCGATCACCCACCCAATGAGTGATACCACTTTATAAGGATACATCCCAGATTCGATGGGTTTTTCAAATTAGCAGTGGACACGATACTATCCTGCGGTAGATGCAGTTGACCCCGCTTTGCAGTTTCTTGACTAAACTCAAATTTATGTGGTGAAGCACATGTCATAGTGTTTAGTGCATATTTTAGACCACAAAACGAAAACTCATGAAAATGCACCTGTTTGTCGCTCTTTCTCTTGCCGCTGCAGTCCTCTGCACCAGTCTGACATCCCTTGAAGCCCTCGAGCTTGGCGACGGCGCCACAGTCCAAGCTGCCATCGAGGCAATCAGCTCATGTACGGCCCGTGCGCCGACGAATGGACTAAGATCTTCCAGATGTACACTGCCAAGGCCACCGATGAGGAGATGAATTCCATTTGTGGGGGCCACTGTTTACGGACTATCATGCTCGGATACAAGCGACTCGTTGATTCCTGTGTCGACGAAGAACTCGACAATGCATTCAAAATCATGCTTGCGCTCAACAAGTTCGTGTGTACCAAAAACGAGCACAACAAGTACTGCATGTCAACTCTCTCCACGGACGACATGCCCACCGACTCGACCTGCACCTCTTGGAACAGGTGGACAGACCTTGGTGGGTGCTGCATCAGCGAGATGACCTCAATCGTCACGGCCGTCTTGGACCAGGACATGGCGGATCAATACAAGGATGCCCTTCGGGCCCAGTTCAACATGTGCGGTCGCGACATGCCGAACGGCTGCAACATTCCTCAGGCAAAGGCTGCGCACATGAATGCCAAGATCACATTCTCATTCGATTCGTCCGCCACTGTGAACACCACGGTCGTCGCCGACGCCGCATGTGACGACTTCCGTGCCAAGACCAAGCTTCAGGGTGATGACCAGGTTCAGTGCAGTCTCATCAGCGATCTGAACGCTAACTCCCAAAACGTTGCCAGTGACAGCGTTGTCGCCAGATACCATTTCACGCTCGCTATTGTCGCCTACGGTGACGCGTCTGGTGTTACCGGTCTAAAGGAGGTGAAGGCCGCGCTCGACAACACCGATTGGTCGACTGCTGAGTGGACGTCGGCAAGTGCCGCCGCAGGGACCACCATCGTTGCCGATTCCGTGGCCACCGAGGCGCCAGTGGCCGGTGGAGCGGGCCGGATGATGGTTGGTATTGTCACCGTGCTGGCCATTCTGGCCATGCTCCTCTAAGAGGGGGTAAACTGATTGATGAACTGATTGATTGATGCTACATGACCTGGTATCTATGGATCACTATCACGTCTCATTGGAGGTCCCAATCCCCGGCCCTCAAGTCAGGCAGACCGGGACACAGACGGTCAACTTCGGTCCTAATATATCTGATCCGATGAATGGTCAGGTTTACAGCCGCAAGCCGGCGTCGGTCACACCAAGCCATGTAGCCTGGCGATGACCGCCTCCACCGCCTCATCTCCTCCGTGGGTGCCGGCATCGCGCCCCACGTCAGGCAGGCCGGCGATCCCGATCTGCGGGAGGGGCAGAGCCTCCATCAGGCCGGGACACAGCTTGGTGAGTAGGCCAGAGAGCGAGGGGGTCATCGCATCGCCAAAGGTGTCGCGCGCACGCTGCTCAGTGCTGTGTACCGACGCCGTAAGATTGCCCACAGTGGTCAGCAGCCGAGTGAACGAGTGGTTCCATGCTTGCCTGCGGGCAACCTCCTTGGTGAACGCCGGGTATACCTTGTGAAGTTGTTCCAAGGCTACCAGGGGCTCAAACGCTGCCCTGTACTTGACCAGAATTGCAGAGAACGAAACAAGCGTTTTCTGCAGTGACCCAATATCTGTCTGTCTGCTACTGATAACGCGAAGGGTGTCCATCGCCATCCCATGCTGCGTATTGACGGCTGCTTGGCACGCGGCCTCCATTTCTCTTCCAGCATTCAGCCCATCAACAGAAATGGCCGTAATGCTGGCAGAAGTCGGTCCACCAGCCCACAACGCCCATTGACGCGCCACTGCGTCCTTGTATTGCTTGATTTTCCCAGAAAGGTCCGGTGTAGCCGCGAACAGCTCCACCGCTGATGCACCAGCACTAACCATCTCGTTGAGCTTGGCCAATTCGGGCCCGATCGCCGCCGCGAGGCCCTGTAGCGCGTCCCTGCTCACCGTCAGTGCCCCCAGTCTGTCCGTGAGTTGGATCTGCGGCGGATCCCACACGGGGGCTGACGTCGCGGCGTGCCTGGTGTTGGCGATCGAAGCATTGAAAGTCTCCACCCTTTTCGAGAGCAGCGTGTGTTTCTCCTCGCACTCCCTGCGCCACGTCGCCACTCGCCCCAGGTCCAGCAGGTCCCCCAACGTCGCGCGTCCCTCCATCGCATGGACGGGGGAGAGGGGGGTGGCCTTGAGGGTGGCCAGGGTGGCGTCGCTGCGATCCAGGACCGCCCCGTGCTGCTGCTGCTGAGCGTCGAACTCGGCGGTGAATTGTCTGATGGAATCGGATAAACTGGACTGGTAATGAGACAGATTGCCACACGCGGCCCGAACGGCCGACGATTGGTAGTTAAGACGGTCGATCGTCTGGCTCACCATCGAGTGCAACGCCGCAATGTTCTGCCAGAAAAGCACCACCGTCGCATGCAACTCCCGGAATGACTTATCGAAGCCAGCGAGCACCGAGAAGCGCGGGGGGGAGGCGAAAGTGTGACTCGGGGGATACACGGGCATCGGACACGCTGTACGGGGGCGGGATGGCCTCGTCAGCAAGCGCAGACTTTGAAAACATGAAGCAAGTGACAGTGTCCGGTGAACCCAGGCCGAGGAAGTCCCGGATGAGCTTTGGGTCTGACATAACACGGTATGTGGTGCTGTGTAGAAAGAAAATATCCTTGGGCTGGACCTCAAACTTTGCAGCAATGACTTCCTTGACGTCTTTCATCATTGTAGTCGAAGAGAAAGCTTCTGTGATGCTGTCGCCAAGAAATGAAACACAGCGAAGATTAATCACTCCGAAAGACTTGTTCAGATCATCCATACGGCTGATCTGACGGTACTGTCTCGGAAGTATGGTTTTGAAAGTACTGTTTATGATTCTTTCATGTCAATTATCATGGCCTCATTGAAGACAATCTGGTATATCAATACACGCCGGTCCATCATTTCACATCATTTGTCAAAACTGTAAATCTGGACTACGGAAAGGTCGAGATGAGTGATAGCGAAGGATCCCAGCCGCTGAGTGATGGCTCTGGCATGTCAGACAAGCTTCTCGGCGACTCCGCTCCTTCTGAGGGGGCCACGGAGGATCTCCCTATGATTGGTGGCCAGCCTGTGCTTCCTGGCAAGGCTAGCGTCGCCTCGTCCATTTTCAACCTTACCAACACTATGATGGGCGCTGGTGTGCTGTCTCTCCCCTTTGCGATGCGTTCCGCGGGCATTGCGGCCGGCCTCACCCTTCTTGTGTTCGTTGCTTGCCTTTCCTGTGCGGCACTCGTCCTTCTCATCAAATGTGGTGAAGCCACACGGCAGTTCACCTACAAGGGTGTTGCTAGCATTGCATTCGGCTCCTCCTTTGCGCTCTTCGCCGAGTTCATCATCATTCTCTACACTTCTGGCACCCTAATCTCTTATCCGATCATTCTCGGCGATTTCGTCAGCTCCATCTTCCGTTCAGTTCTCCCCCCGCACTGGTTCCTGTACGGCATCCTCGGTAAGCCCGCTGTGGTGATCGTGATCCTCGCCTTCACGATGCTCCTGCCCCTTTGCTCGCTCCGGAAGATAGACTTCCTCCGATTCACATCCATGGTCGCCATATTTAACATATTCCTCACCGTCGGCCTTGTGATCGTCCGCATGGTCATTGAGTACGTCTACACGGGCCCCCGGGCCATCTCGGAGGAGCACGGGGAGATCGAGTTCCTCAACTTAGGGATCAACTTCTTCCTCGCCGTGCCGCTGCTCGGGGTGTCGTACACCGCCCACTACAACGTCTTCAACATCTACGCGGAGCTCAAAAACCGCACCCAGGCCCGCATGAAGGCCGTGATCTTCCCATCCATGATCCTCTGCCTCGGAACATACGCACTGGCCTCATTCGCTGGATACTTGACGTTCAGAGCCGATACGGAGGACGACGTGCTCAACAGCTACGGTAAGCGGGACGCCGCGGCCATCGTCGGTCGCCTAGCCATGGCCTTTACCATTGCTTTCTCATACCCGCTCGTGTGTTTCGCCTGGCGCCGTAACGTGTGCAACGTCTTCCTCACCAAGACCAGGGACACCTATCCCCGCCACTTCATCGTCACTGTGGCTGCTCTGGTCGGGTCCGTGATCATCGCCATCATCGCCAACAAGATCTCCATCGTGTTGGGGTTCTCGGGCTCGGTGGCGGGGACCTGCGTGGTGTACATCTTCCCGGCGGCCTTTTACCTTCGGCTGAGGTTCATGGGATTGGTGTCGCGGAACGACCACATCGTGACCAAGGTGTTCTACCTGGTCATGTGTGTGGTGCTTCTGGTCAGCGGCGCGGTGTTCGGGGTTGGTGGGTTCACTTCGGCGTGTAAGCGGGCCTACCAGGTGATGGTCCTTAAGGAGTAAGATGCCACACTTGGATCTGATAAATAATAGGATTTACTTGAATGGTTGGGCAATGAACAGTCAGACGCAGGGCAGCGTATACGAGAGCTATTGTGTGTGAGGTCTTGCGGTTATATGTCTCAGATTCGACCCCACGACGTCCATATGTCAGACAGTCAACAGTTTCTGGACCCTAGTAGGACCTTGGTAACGACTGTCTACCTTGCATTGGTCGAGTTGAATCTTTGTTCTTCATTATTTGAGTCGGTGAACACCAATTCACTTGATGTTCTAGAATCGGAACCATAAGTTCAGATGTTCGAGATACCATACGGATATAACCAAAAGGCTAATCATGGCTCATGTATGATATCCGGTCACTATCACGGCTGGCCCGGATTTCTTGTGTCGTAAATGTATGTTGGCTTAAAGAAGTCAGGTTTGGTCCAGATTGACAAGGAGTGTTATTGTGGCGAGATCCGGAAGATAACCTATTTGCACGACGGTAAACGGTGTGGGCCGACCCAAGGTCGGGTCAACCGGGGTCATGGCGGCGGATTTCTTTCATGTACACACCTGGAACGGGCCACTGGCGCTGACTTACTATACTGGGATTATCGTTCGCCGATCTTCACAGTCCGCCAGAGCCTTGAACGGACATGACGCTTGATCGTGGCCAGAACGACTGCAAATACCACATGACATGTGATATCAGTTACCAAATTCTCAAGCTCCGCCCAAAGACATAGTGAATTGACGGAAAGTTCCGGACTTGACATCGCGCCCCAACACAGCCCATTCACGTCGATCATCTTTACTGTATCCATCACCTCCCTCTCTCACCTCTCATTGGGGATGCTTGGGAGCACGACCTTGCTCCCCTCCGGGACGTTGGGCATGTTACCCGACTCACCCATCATGCTGCCTCCGCCGTTAGCCTTGGCCTTGAGAGAGAACTCACCAACAGCCTTTCGCATGTTCACAACCATCGCCATCTGTTTCCGAGACTTCCCACCTGTGCTCTGCGCACCAATGAGGTGCTGTAGCTGGTACATCTGGTTGAGGTCATTATCAACGGCTCCGAGGTCCTGCTGCAGCTGCCCAGCAAGATAGAGGTCGGCGTCGGCCCACACTTCACCTTGGTGCAGCCGTCCCAGGGATAGCGTCTCGCTGTGCGCCGCGTTGGTGGCCTGACCAACGTCACGCATCCTTGATATGACACGGTCAACGAGATTCGCAGTGCACATCTCAGGTCGGAGAATATAAATTGAATATAATACAGAGGACGGCAGAACACCGATAAGAAGGCCAGGGTGCTGGTTGACGTAGGCCTCGACGAGTGCCACGAGAAGCGTCACCACCTCGCCGCGGACAGCTTCGCCCTGCGTTTGGAAATTCGACGCGAGTTGCCCAACATGCTCCATTGCTCTAAACTGCTTTGGATGGGGGGTAAAATGCCGGAGTAGATGCCGGAAAACGTGGTGTGACGCGCCGCGGACCTCCTCCTGCTCGATTCCGGCAAGCAGCTTCGCCATGGGCGGTATCAGCTCAGGTGTGCCCATCGACCCAGCGAGGAACGACCCGAATGGGACTCGAACCCGGGCCACCAGGCGGGGAGCGAGGGCCGGGGATGTCGCCACTAGCCCAGCCGACAGCTCCAATAGAGCGCGTCTGGCGGGGGTGTGGAGGGTGTCCCATGCCGAGTATTGCCGGGCCAGGAGGTCAGCTAGGAGAGTCATATCAGCGAATACGTCCACAGCGGACAATATGTGGGTGGCGAACCAACACACTGGGATAGACGGCGGTGGGGTGGTCAGATGCTTGGCCAGGGCACGCATCAGCGACCCGTGGTGCCGTTGGAGGCCCTCCTGGCGGATGCGGGCCCGGGAATGGGTATCTACAGATTGATACTCCCGGAAGATATAAAGTGTTTCTATAAAGAGAGTAGAGGGGTTGGGGCAGACGCTGAGCGCCACCGCGCCTTCATAAAGTTTGCGGGTTATGAATTCCGGCGACTCCTGTCGCGATATATGCCTATAAATCGTACTGAGTGGCTTGATGGCAATGACGTGACCGGCAGCAGCAGCGCGTGCCGCGGCGGTTAGTACCATGTGAACAGTGTCGACCACTTCAACCCCATCCCTCAATTTCTCAGTAGGTTCGACTTTGGGCAGTTTGAGGAGGGCTTCAACCGTTGCCGGAGCCACCGCCAATGTCCCCAGGGCGCCGAGAAGAAGATACGCGGCGGCGGACCTCAACGCCTGGGAGTCAAGGTCAACAAGCGCGTTGGTGGTGATTGGGGCCTCCTTCATTGTCCAGGGCACCTTTGTCGGCCTCCATACGTGCTTGTCGCCAGTCGTTAGCAACGCCAACATGTTGACTATGTGAGGCACGGACGCCGAGTAGTCCTGAAGGGAGAGGGACGGCAGGAGGGACAGGAACAGGGCTAAGTAGCCCGTGGTGGCCATGTGGTCCGGGTTGGTCGTCATTCGGGACTGTTTGAAGGACGACTTGAACCCAAGGTTCACGGCAGCATCGTAGCAGTGGTATTTGGCCGTCTGGGCGACGAGACGGAGGAGCTGGGAGGGAATGACGCCATCTAGTGTCGTATCGGTCAACACGGCTGTGAACAGCGCCGGTCGCTGCGTCCCGATATAACACAGGGCCAGATACAGGTCGGGCGAGACGCGCTTACCTTCAGAACGCTCTGAAAGGTCGACGAAGAACTCGAGGAGACCGCGCAAAGCCTCGGGGGTGAGGAGGCGGTGACGCATCTTGGACTGGCGCACCCAGCCCGCGCGCTTCTCGGCCTGGTGCCGTAATAGCCATTTGGAGGTCCAATATGGAAGCGGTGAACGCATAATACGATCCTTCATACGGCTGTAGCTCGCTATAGTAGTCATTCTCCAACGTAAAGCAGATATTAACGCAGAAACACCCATAACGGTAAGAACTAGCGCACAGAGAGATATGGCTGTGATAAGCACAACCGCCAAAAGAACTATGCCAATAATACCGGCTGCAACGCCAATAGTGATGAGAATAGCAAATAGTTGTGGGGTAAAGATGCTCGTATCTATCGATACCCCGGAGTTATTCAACATTATTGGAATTTTCGCAATATAAACGAGAATGAAACACCAACCAATCAAAACTCACAAGGGACGAAGGCAGATCGTTATGGCACATATTTACAGCAGCCTCTGCCTCAGGCGCCTGATCAGTGGCTGTCAAACATCATGGAGCTCACCGCGTCGTTAATATCATCAAATGGGTTGACCCCGCTCACTGGGCCGGCCGGGGCGTGATTCGCCGCGGGGGCGGGAGCGTCCATGTCGAACGTGAATGTGCCGTCCTCCTCCTCCCCGAACGGATTCGACTTGGGGGCAGGGGCCGGGGCGGGTTGAGAGAAATGGGTCTGGGCGGGTTGGTTAGGGGCGAAGAGATCGTCCATCGGGTTCATGGGGGCCGGGGCGGGGGCGGGTTGGGTGTGGACGGGGGCCGTCTGGGCCACGTTATGTTGGGCGAACGGGTCCAATGGCTGGTGAGAGGCCTGGACCGGCGCCGGCTTGGGGGCCGCGGGCTGGGTGAATGTAGCGAAGGGATCGATCTGATCGACGGGCTGAGCGACGGGTTGGGCTACAGGCGCCGGCTGGGGGGCGGGTGTTGGCTTGGTCGGCTGCACCGCGAAGAGATCCGCCAACGGGTCAGCGCGGGTAGGGGCAGGGGCAGAGGCAGGGGCAGCCTGTCTGGGACCGGTGCTGAACGGGTCGAATGCCGGCTGGGCAGGGACAGGAGCCGGGGCCGGGGCGGGGGCCACCCGCTGGACGGTGGGAGCGGCGGCAGCGGCGTTAAACATGGCAAACGGATCGTCCGGCTTAGGCGCGGCTACCGGGGCCGGCTGGGCTTGGGTTTGGGCGAAAAAGTCGTTAAATGGGTCGCCGGCAGCCTGGGGTTGCACTGCTGGGGCAGCGGGTTGGGCTGGCTGGAAGAGCCCAAGCAGATCGGCCTTGGCGTCTGCCACGGGGGCGGCTGGCTGTGCGACGGGAGCAGCGGGGGCCGGGGTGGGCTCTGGCTGCGGCATGGGGGCGGGGCGATCCTTGGCCCACTTCTTCTCCTCGTATTTCATGCGCATAAAGGCGCGCACAGCGGCATCCTTGTTGGGGGACGGCTTTTCGTACTGCTCGGGCGTCCAGGAGGAGAGCCAGAAGTCCTTTGCCTTACCATTCCCTCCCTTGGAAAGGCCGTTGACCTCATCGACAGAGAACTTGGCCATCGTAACAGACTTGACGACGCGATTCTTCTCACGGCTAGGTAACTGTCTAGTGGGAGTACATACTGGATGCCTGAGCACTTGGTGCAAATGAAGGTCGCAAAGTCCATACAAACATACGTGGGGGCCATCTGCGTACAATCAAAGCATATCTTGTTGTCTGGGTCTTTGCGCAACTTGTCGAGCTTGCGTTGTAGTTTTCGTTCCTCTATAGCGCTCATTGCACACTATCGTCTGACTTGTCGAAATCTGGGTCTGACATTTATGATGCAAACAAGCCGGGCGTCAGCCCACACGCCAGGCGGTATGATGGTGTGTGGCTCTGAGTTGGTTGAAGAAAATGGGATGAGGCCGGGGCCATCTTATTGCTGACCCATAATAGATTCACATTCATTGACGTTTTACTCGCCCACCTGGGCATCTACGCAGCCAACCTCCTGAACACGACTACCTACGCCAAACGAAGGTTAATTGGCGGATTCCCGTTGAGAAAACAAAATAAAAGACCAAAAGTTAACTCTCAGCCTGCCTCTCGGCTCAATTGCGGGTAGGGCCTGATTTACCACCGGTATCACTTAGCGCTTAAGAAGGGTGCCGGCGTCAAAGCGACGCTGGACCTCCTTAAGGTGAGCGCAACGACCAGTGCCGGTGTTGCGACGACGCTGAGCCTTAGTGGCCCAGTTGAAGTGGCGGATCTTCGTAGCGGGGAAAGCGCAGGAAGCGCAGGTCTTCTTCTGGACGTGGAAGCTGTGCTTGCCGCAACGAGGGCACATAGTGTGGATCTAGAGTTAGAGAAACGGTTTTGGAAAGCCTACCTTCGTGTGGCGCTTGCCCTTAGCCTGAGTACCCTTCGTCTACGTCAGTATTTGAGTGGAAACGGAACAAACCATGGTCCTTTTACGAGCTCTACACTTGGCGAATTAAAACCAACCAAATTGACCCCAAACTGTTTATAAGAATGAAAGAACAAGTCAGTTTGGCTTATCCTCAAGGATCTAGTGAGACATAACTGAGCCAGTTACAATGTTGAAGACTAGAGCGCTCAATTCAAAAAGCAAAACAAATTCCCTCTTGCTGTGCGCATAAATATTTATATTGTCTACCACGTTGGCGGTGGGACCAGGAATGAACATTAAAAACACCGGCTTCCAGACATAAAGTCGGTCAGCAAACTGATCCTTGACCGAAATCCACTCGGAGACATGTGTAATGGAATGGACAGACGCCCCTGCCATGGCGGAACTGCGCTGCATCAACAACATTTGGATCCAGAAATGACTGAGCGCGGCACCTTGGTGATGGAAGGACCCGCCGGCTACCTGCAGCGGGTCATCACACCCGGGACGGTGTCGCCGTCCTCTGATGCTCGGCTGGACTCTGATATGCACCAAGCCGGAGTTTTCCAAATTATTAGTCATGTCAAATCGGACCCGCAGGGCTGATCACCACCAAACACCTCATATTACCAGCATCTCATCAGCTTTTCGTGACCTACCAGTGAACTTCGCACATCATCAAAACCAAGGGTTTAAATAAAGTATTAAATTGGAAACATTTCGCGATATGGGCCTCCGCGTGTTGCATGTAACCAGTAGATGGTTGTATGACAATGCATTCACGACAAATTATGATTAATAAACCAAAAAACGAGAGAGAAAATCAATGCAGTTCACAAGAATCGTTATTGATCGTTTGTACCCCGATATACCATCTTACGATAGCCCTTGCCCAGTTCTTCAACGAGCTCGCTCCTGGTGCCGTTGTTCGCATCAAGTCGATCGCTTTCGGCAACCTTACGCCCATCACCACCAACCAGACTGGTGTGGTGACCATGCGTATTGAGAACTCCGAGACTGTCATCGCTCGTCTCATCCCCGGCACTGTTGAGTACATCAACACAGACATACTCCTTGGTGAGATCTCTGGCATCATCGTCATCAAGAACTACTCGACGGAGCCCATCCACATGGTCCTCGAGCAGCTCCCCGTCTCTGGCAACGTTGTCGGCACCGATAACGATAGCGACTCCGACGATGCCTCGGCCACGTCCGGTTCCGACTCTGGTTCCGACACCGAGGACGAGGAGATGGGCCCCGAGATGGTCCAGCGCCAGGAGATCGGTGAGATCGAGGAGTCCTCCAGCGAGTCCGGCTCCGAGTCTCCCGCTTCAGGTGAGGGGTCGAGCCAGTACGATTCCGAGTCCGCTGAGGAGGAGGAGGAGGAGCAGGTTGAGCCCGCCAAGCGCCGCCGTGAGCCCGAGCCTGCCACCAAGAAGGCCCGCGCCGAGCCCGAGTCTGAGTCTGAGCAGGAGGAGGAGGAGATCGTCAAGGGCCCCCGCGGCATCCGTTGGGTCAACCAGCGCGCCGGCAAGGGCCCCGAGGCCCGCAAGGGCATGACGGCTCACATCCAGTACGTCGGCCGCCTCTCCAAGAACAACAAGGTCTTCGACCGCTCCAACGCGCCCTTCAAGTTCAAGATCGGTGCCGGTGAGGTGATCGAGGGCATGGACATCGGCGTCCAGGGCATGCGGGCTGGCGGGAAGCGCGTCATCCTTATCCCCGCCAAGATGGCCTACGGCCGGACTGGCGCTCCCCCCGAAATTCCCCCGATGGCCAACCTTGTGTTCGAAATCACTCTCGTCAAGTGCACCAAGTAAGCTCTGTAAACGTTGGTTCTGGTGAAAATGGTTTGATGGTGTCGATTCCCGAAGTGGGGTGACGATGGTGCTTGTTGAGATGTTCCAGTTTGATCTGCTGAGTCTCGCCTCACATTACCTCGTTGAACCAAAAATAAACGGACAAACGATAATAATGGAGGTGTTGTTTGTTATTAGGCAAAAAATAATCGCTCTACACGAACATAGTTGGACCCGGCCTGTTATAGAAGAGTTTTGGTCGGGTCCGATAAAGATATCTCGCTCATAGCAGTCCACCACATTTAATCGATCGCAGATTTTTGTAAAGCCTCGGAGAGGTTAACCCGAGGGCGACCACGCATGTTACCATATTTGATCGTTACAGTAGGCAGCTTTTTGAGATCGCGTCGACCCGCATTGAGGTCCATACTTAAAATGAATTGTAGTTATATTGCAAAGGTCGATTACCTTACCATTACGAGACAATGGGGACGTCTTATGTGAAACAAAGAGCATCAATAGGCCAGCGAAGGTTTGATTATTAGATTTGGGGAACTGTGGGGATGAAGGGGTCGGCCACCAAGGGTGGGGGTGCGAGATGGTAACTACCCTACCTTACCCTTCCTTACAGTCCAACACGAGGTGGTCATCATGGCGCTGTCTTAGTTAGTGGAAATATGTTGGATAGTGTCTCTTAAGAGCAGCTGCCCGAGCGTCAGGGAGACGATGGGCGCGACAACGAAATCGGGAACTGAAAAGGTGGTGTTCCCGTCTGACCGGCTCAAGCTTTTAAAGGCACAACTAGGTCTGTTGGCCCACAGTATTTCGGACAATTGGGTTCATTATTCCCTGCGTGGCCGAGGGCTTGGTGGCGAAGACCTTGCGTGCGAGCTGAACAGGTACCATTGCCATGAACTCGGTGCTTTTCGTTTCACACAAGTGACAGACGGCTATTATCACGCGGGGGGTGCGTATTGAGTAACGAGGTCTGTGCATGCAGCAATATTGGACAGACACGGGAACTCCCTCTTGTGTTGAGGCGCCAGTGTACGAATCCAAGTGACATTTACTCACAGTTCACAGCGATGTCTTCACCTAAAAGTGTTTCAACATGAGCCCACAATATCAACACGGTATGATCCAGTGTTCTGGCATGAGGGTTTTCAGACGGTCTCTCCCTTTTCAACTTCTCCCTGGACCGATGGCTTTGCCTTTTGCCAACATATCAATATCATCACCAAGTCTGAAACAATTTCCCCAAAGCAAAGTGACTGTAGTAGTACATTTATCGGCACTAGGGCTACTTCCACTCGCCCTCGTAGACGTTTCCGCCCTCGTAGATGCATTTGCCGGTCCCAAACTTGCGATTGTTGCGCCAACCGCCAATGTACGTGTCGCCGGTCGCGTAGCTCTGCTTGCCTTCGCCGTCGCGCTGCCCGGCCACCCAGCTGCCCTCATAAACATCACCGTTAATGTAGCGGGCGACCCCAAAGCCGGTCCGTTCGTCACCAGCCCATTCGCCGACGTACTCCTCCCCGTTGGCGAACACGATCCGGCCGTCCTCACCATCCCGGGCACCGTTGACCCAGGGACCCTCATACACGTCGCCTGACGCGTACCGGGCGACACCCCAGCCGTGCCGAGCACCGTCGACGATCTCACCCTCGTAGACGTCGCCATCGCACTCGACCACAGCGGCGCCCGTCTGGTGATCGTCGACCCACTGCCCATCGTACTTACTGCCATCGACTGCGGACAGCACGCCGTGCCCGTGGCGCCGGTCGTTGGCCCAGTTACCGTGGTAGACGTCGCCGCTAGCGTACGTCATCTCGCCGACGCCGGACCGCTCGTTGTCTTCCCAATTTCCGTTGTAGATGTCGCCGTTGACGTACACAGCTGTCCCGGTCCCGCACCGGACGTCGCCCTCCCACTCGCCGTTGTACGTCATGCCGTCGGCCGCCCGCAGGGAGCCCTCGCCATGCCGCTTGGGGCCGCTGAACTGGCCCTCATACACCGAGCCGTCGCTGTACGTGGCGACCCCCTCGGCACCGGCCTCGCTGTGGCGCCACTCGATGGTGCACGACATGCCGCCGGGTGCCGCGGTGAACGAACCGCTGCCTGACAGTGCCCCCCGTGTCCAGGGGCCCTCGTACGTCCCGCCGTCGGGGTACTCGATCTTACAGCGACCGTGGAGGGAGTCCTCGTCCCACGTTCCGGCGTACGCTATGCCCGAGGGGGTGGCCAGTCGCCCGACCCCGCTGCGGTCCCCAGCCCGCCAGGACCCGGTGTAGACGTCCCCGTTGACATACTCCATCGTGCCCTGTCCGTGCGGCTTGTCGTCGGCCCAGTCGCCAGTGTAGACGTCGCCCGAGATGTACTTCATCGTGCCCTGCCCGGACCGGACCCCCTCGCGGTAGTCACCCTCGTACAGGTCGCCCGACTCGAACTGGCACATCCCTACGCCGTTTGGCATGTCGTCGACCCACTGGCCGGTGTACTGGGCCGCCTCGTGGTAGATGTACGTCCCTGCGTCACCGGCCTTCACGCCATCACGCCACGGACCCTGGTACTCGTCACCGTTGGCCTTGGTGAGGTGCCCGTGACCATGCTGCCGGTCGTGTTGCCACTCGCCCTCGTAAATGTCGCCGTCTGGGGAGGTGAACACGCCCGTCCCGGCCCGCTCGCCATCCCCGACGTACTTGGCGCCGTCCCCAAAGACCATCGTGCCCTCTCCGTTGGGCTTATCATCGGTCCACGCGCCCTTGTAGCGGTCACCGTTCTCGTAGATGCACACGCCCTGCCCGTTCCGCTGGTCGCCGACCCACTGGCCCTCGTAAGTGTTGTCCGATCCGACGCTGTCCGACCCTGTGCGGTACACGAAGTGGCCCTTCCCGTGCCGCCGCCCGCCCGACCACCGGCCGCAGTAGACGTCCCCGTTGGCATAAAGCATCGTGCCCTCCCCGTCGATCTCGTCATCGACCCACGTTCCCTGGTACGACGCACCGTCCGGCCAGAGGCACGACCCCGAGCCCGTCCGCTTCCCGTGGCGCCACTCGCCGTCGTACTTCTCCCCGGACTCCATCATGACCACTCCCTTACCGTGCCGCAGGTCGTGCTGCCACTGGCCCTCGTACTTCCAGCCCTCCATCGAGGTGCAGTACCCCGTCCCGGCCCGCCCGTTGCGGTACGTGCCCTCGTAGGCATCTCCGCTGGCGTACAGCACCGTGACTGTCCCGGCGGGCTCGTCGTTCTCGAATTCACCCTCGAATCTGTCTCCGGCGGGGGTCTTGAGCTTCCCCTTGCCGTGGCGCCGACCCATGCGGTAATCGCCCTCGTACACGCTGCCGTCGCCAATCTGGGCCTTGCACCATCCGTTGGGCTTACCGTGGGTGAAGTCGCCCTCGATGATGGTCCCGTCAGCAAACACCATGCGGCCGATGCCCTCGGGCAGGTCCTTGTGGGCACCGTCATAGCGGCGGACAGGCCCATCGTGCCACACCCGCACGCCCTCGCCCATGCGGCGGTCCTCCTCGAAGGCACCGTCGTAGTAGCCGTCGGTGAGCACTGCCTTGCCCTCGCCAGTGATGTGGTCGTTGCGGAAGTCGCCCATGAACGACACGATCACGTCGCCGGTGTGGTCGTCAGCCCGGGGCTCGCCGTACTTGACCCGCCCCGCCCCGTGTCGCATGTCGTCGCACCACTCACCCTCGTAGACCGTCCCGTCTGCGGACGTCAGGGTGCCTCGGCCGTGGCGTCTGACCCAGCGGAATTCACCTTGGTACGTGGCGCCGTCCGGGTAACGGATGGTTCCGACGTCCTGCCCCTCCCAAGTCACCGTGAATGACACACCGCTGGAGAGCCTCACCGATCCGACGCCTATCCGACGGCCCGCGAGCCACGTGCCCTTGTACACGTCGCCCTGGGGGGACTGGTACTCGCCATCGCCCTCCATCTGGTCGCTGATCCAGCCACCCATGAACACGCCGCCGTCTGCGAACATGCAGCGGCCGGTCTGGTGCCGCATGTCGGCCTTCCAGAGCCCGTCGTACGAGTCGCCGTTCGGGTAGGTCATGTTTCCCTCCCCGCTCCGCTCGTCGTCTTCCCATTGACCGGTGTAGACTCCGCCGTCAGGATACGTCATCGCACCGCACCCGTGTCGGTTGTCGCGCTGCCACTCGCCCTTGTAGGATCCGCGGGAGTCGGAGAACTCGGAGGTCGCCGGGTAGATCCGGATTCCCATGCCGTCGCGCTTTCCGGCGACGTAGGTCCCCTCGTACGCGCCGCCGTTGCTGTATTCGATCTTGACGGGGCCGTCGGGCAGGCCATTAAGGAAAGAGCCGATCAGCGTCGAGTAGTCCGTGACCAGTTGCCCGGGCCCAGACCGCTTGCCGTTGGCGAACGAGCCGGTGTACGTCTCCTCTCCTACCGTCTCCACACCCTTTCCGTGCTTCACGTCACCCGACCACAGCCCCTCGTAGCGTTCATCGCCGTCGGTCAGAGTGCCGGTGCCTTCTCGGACGCCCTCGAGCCATTCACCCTCATAGACGGAGCCGTTGACGAACTCCTGACGCCCGTAGCCACTGCGCTTCCCCTCGCGCCACCGGCCGTCGTACCGGTCGCCGTTCTCAAAGGTGCAAGTGCCATCACCTGAGCGCAGGCCACGAGCAAACGTCCCGACGTAAACCTCGCCCGAGCCTAGCGTGATCGACCCTGGGCCCTCAATTGTGCCCTGTATGAAGTTGCCCTTGTAGACGTCGCCATTGGCCCACTGCATGTCGCCTTGACCGTGCGGTTTGTCATCTTGCCAATAGCCATCGTACGTACGGCCATCAGCAAAGACCATCTTCCCCTCAAAGTTCTTCTTATCGCGTGACCAATTGCCCGAGTAGACATCACCGTTAAAGTAGTGACATGTGCCAGATCCCCAGCGCTTGCCTTGGTGCCACTCGCCATCGTAGGTGGTACCGTCTTTGTAGGTCATCACACCGCGTCCTGAGCGAGTTCCGGACTCCTCAACGCTTTCAGATCCGTTGATACGGTCGTCCATACCGCGTTCGCCTCAGTTTTTGTGTGAAACTCTCGGAAGTCGGTCATTAAAAAACACAAATCGTGAACAGAAGATGTGGACCCCCACACAGCCTGCCAGGTAAATTTAGTTGATTGAGCCTAAATATCATGGACGATCGCCATCAGGTGTGTCGGTACTGATGCGATTCAATCAGGCGCTCTTGCAATTGTACATCTTCTCTTTGAGCTGCTCAACGCTCACATCGCCCTTGGTAATCTCTTGGTCGACATACCAGGCGGCGCAAACCATTGCAGGGGCGACCATAGGGAAGATGTTGAAGAAGAACGGAACGTTCCGCTTCCCAATGTTGGCGACAATGAGCAAAGACCAGAGAGCACTGGCCACACCGGCGATAATAAAGGCCGCATGTGTAGACGTGATAAACGTGACGCGCCGCTCGGCCGGAACCATGATGATGGCGCCTGCCATCCCGAGAGCGAGCGCGGTGCAGAAATCAGCCTGAATGACAAACGCTAGAGGAATGCGATTGAAGAGCAGGTGGTGAGAGAGATTGTGCATCGGGTCGAATATGTCGAAAAACAGTGACATGACGAAAACTAGCCCGATAAGACCGAAGATGGAGGTGAATATGATCCGAAACACGAAGTTAACGGACGTCGATGACTTTTGGATGTTATCAATCAGCGCTTGCTGTTCCTCTTCCGGAATGATCTCCACATCGCTTTCTTCGTTCTCCAGGACGACTTTCCTGTGACGTACAGCCATCTCGTGTCTTTGTTTCTAGAAATAGGAAAATAGATTGGCCGTCAAACCACGACAAACCATACTAATAACAACCCTATGCACACGTTGCACAATTTTTCTCGATATGTGGGTTTATAACTAACTTTATGATACGACTTTATATGAGCAAGAAGATAAGGTAACTGACCCCGTACACCCGACCACCACGGTATGATGAAGCCACAGGGTCACCTGCTGAGCGTTGGGCGAAAAAAAATGTTCGGGGTCTTGCCGGCAACCGATGCTAGTTGAAACGAATGTCCAACGATCTCGCTAGTAAGTTGGGTGAGATTGATCAGATAACGGCCAAAACGGATGCAGACTTCCCAAAGGTTCTTATCGACGAGTCTCTGCACATTCTGCCCTCAGTGACCCTTCAAATTCTGCCATCTGCTGCGAGAAAGCGCTGTGCTTACCGTCTGTGGAACAATGCGGTATTGCGCTGTCAAAATGGACGTGATCAGCACCAGGAGCTGGACTGTTTGTACTGTTGTTAGCCACGCTTACCTAGTGCGTCTTCTTTCTGCCCGCATACTTTATTCTGCGCTGGACAAGACCGACCCAGCTGAAGAGTGGCTGAACTTGACCAAGTTTTTTAGCAAGACGGGCAACATCATTGCACAGGCTGGGCGGCACGACGCAGCGCTCGGCTACATCAACCAGGGCTTGGACGCCTTCGACCAGGCCGTGAAAGCGGGAGCCCCCGACCACCTGTCCACGCCGATCGTCTTTTCTGCGCTGTGTTGGAAGGCCGAGTCTCTGTGGAACCTGTCTCGTGCGGACGAGGTGAAGGCTGTGGTGGCTAGGCTGAGGGAGCTGCTGCCTGTCGTGCCCCAGGAGACCAAGTTCCTTGCCGGGCTATGCTATAACCTTGCCGTGCACCTCCACAACAAGGTACATTACACCGGCGCCGCGTACTGGTTTCAGCAGGCCCTGGATGTGTACAAGATGGCCCCTGACAAGCCCACCGACGACATCGCCCGCACCCTCCGGTTCCTAGCAGCCACGATGGTCGCTAACAACCAACACGATCAGGCCGCCGAGCTCGCCAAGCAGTCCCTGGCGCTCGACGACTCGGCCTCCACCCGGTATGTGCTGCTGAAGGCACTCGTCGGGCTCGGGGACGGGGACAGCGCTCGGTCGATCGTCCTCGGCCTACTTGACGCCGATATCCAGCCCAACATCGCGACCGCCGTCATTCAGGTCGTCAGCGACGGGGGGCCCGGTCTGGCGGACCTCGCCTCAGCCGCTCTGGCCCGCGCGGTGGCCAAGTTCCCCGCCGACCCGCTCGTGGCGGCCGCTCAGGTGACGCATCTTGAGAAGACGCTGGATGGGTCGACCGAGCCCACCCCGCAGGCCACAGCTATTGTAGAGGGCCTTGTGGAGCAGCACAAGGACAAAGTGCGGGTCCCGCCGACCGTCCGGCCCCACCTACACGCCATCATATGGAACATAGCGGTGGGGTGTCGTGACCGCGGTGCCACAGAGCAGGCGGTCAAGTGGGCGGAGTGGGCCTCGATGTTTGCTCCCACGGACGCCCCGACCCGGGCTAAGGGATTGTTGCTGCTGGCTGACTGTCTGGCCGACACCAAGGCATATGACCAGGCGTTGACCCGTGCCGAGGAGGCGGCGAGGATCGACTTCACGGTCCACTCAGCCTACACCGTGTACCGCGTGCTGCTGCTGACAGACAGGCCCAACGCCGCCGTCACAGCGCTCGGTCGGCTCCAACAGGCGGGTGGCTTTGAGCCTGGGTTCTTGGCGGTGTGCGCCCAGGACGCGTACCAGCTGAACGTCCCCGCCGCGGCCGCCGCAGCCCTGGAGGCCCTGGCGGCGGTGGATGCGGGGGCGGCGGTGCATGTCCTCCCCAACCTCGTCAAGTTGGCTGCTGTGGCGGACCCCGTGGATTACGGCCTCCTTGAGAAGTACCTAGTGATGGCATACAAGGCGATGGCTGACGGAGGCGCCAAGGAGAAGGAGGACCACGAATTCTACCGGAGGGTGGCGTGGAACAACGCCGTCGACGCCCAGAAGGCCGGTGCCGCCCCCCGTGCGGCCGCCCTGTTCGTTGTTTGTGCGGAACTATCGACACTGGACCCCGACGCCGACTCGGGTGAGGTGCTGTTGGCCAGGCTCCGCACGTTACTGATGGCGTGCGGGGTTATATTCTCACTTGACACCGACGCCGCGGCCCAGGTTGACCCCGGTCTGGCGGACCGAGCCGTTGCCATCACCCGCCAGACCTTCGACACCGCCGCATCCTCGGCCCCCAAACGTGTGTCACTGTCCATGGTCAGCACGTACCACGTTGCAATGTTCAGATCGGCCATGATGGCTGGCCCCGAAGCCGTTTCCGGGGCTATCACATCGGCGGCGACCACCCGCCAGGACATGGCCCCCTGCCCCGTCGAGGTGCTGGCCCTGATCGCCAACGACTGCCACGCGGCGGGGCTCCACACCCAATGTGTTGAGGCGTGCGAGGCCCTACTGGCCCGACCTGCGGCGGACACCAAGTTCCTGGTGTCTCGAGCAGTGCGGATGGTGGTGACCTCCATGGTAGCGGCCCAGGCGTCCCGGGCAGCCCTCATCCCGGTGTACAAGAAGGCGTTGGACGTCATTAAGGCCGACTCCATGCACTACATCCCCATCGAGCGGTACTGGGTGCTGTCGTCATGCTGGAACGCCGGTGTCGACGCCCATCGTATCGGTGATTTCTCCAACTCAGAACAGTTCTTTGCTGTCTGCGTGTCGCTGCTGGACCACGTCGACCAGGAGAACTGCTCGGAGAAGGTCCGCGCCGAGATCAAGCGGAGCTACACAGGCGTCCTGAACATGGTCGATAGCGATGTCACAATGTAAACAGAACGGAAACATAGAATGAGCGGGTTTCTCTTTATTGGCGTATTCGCCTCCTGCTGGCGCATGAGCTCATGATGGTTACCTCACTGAATGTGGTATGTCCCCCAGGGTCGCCTGGAAGGGGTCGCGGGGCTCATATTATGCGCAAGCACTTACCTTACCCAGTCCCATTAAGGTCGATCAGCCGTTTAGTTGCTTTGGCAGACTTGAGATGAAGAACACTTATGGTGCTTCTGGGCCACACCGAAGGCATCGCCCTCCTCAAGCGGCACGGGACCAACCTCCAGGCCCCCATGAAGAACGGCATCACGGCCCTGTACCTCGCGTACATCAAGAAAGACCACGATGTGGTTGACTGCCTCGCCGAGCTGGGTGCCGAGCTCAACATCGTGGAGGACGACGGCGAGACCGCCATCTACGGCGCCGCCTGGAAGGACCGAGGTGCATGCGGGTCCTCAAGCGGCCAACGTCGACAAGCCCACCAACGGTCAGCGCACCCCGGCCTGCTTCAACGGGCACCCGACTGCTCATTGCCGGTGCGGACGTCATGAAGACCGTTTCTCGGTGATGCCAAGCAGAAGGTAAGGTACCGAGTGTTGCCACATCGAGCAGACCGGAGCCACCAACAGCGACAGCGACATGGACGTGAACGACGTGATGCAGGGCCGGCGGGATCACCAACTTACCCAACCGCCCTAATCAGGGTGAACTCGATGAAGCCTGCGGCCAACCTCAAGGCGACATCGCAGTGCACGCGGCCGCGTTGAGGTCATGCATGGGCGGCCGCTCCCCAACGGCGGAAGCAGATCGAGCTTGAGCCAGTGCAACAACTTTGGTGGCACGAGGCACGGGCTACAACGGAAGAAGTGCACAGTGCGACCACGTGAGTCAACATGTCAGTCGACAACAACCAACGTCATCACAGCCTACAACGGCCACCTGGCCAGCCCGTTGATCAAGGTGCCCAGGACCAAGGACATCGAGATGACCCCCAGCGAGGCGCACGACAACCTTCGGATGCTCACGCCAAGCCTGGACTGGCGGCGGCTGTAAGGTAAGGTACTTTGCATGCTTCACCGCCGCTGTCGACGCTTGGTACACCCCTAAGAACAAGGGGCTGGCTTGCCTCAACTGTAGCCGCAAAGGAGGTTCCAGCCGAGCGAAGACGCCAAGCGACAGTGCAGTAACTCGATCCATGAACGCGTCGACGGTTCGCGCACAGTGACCGCGCTGCAATTCTGACTTCTCACCGAGATGCCTGGGCTGTGATCCATCGATCGCCGGCCTGCACTTCTGCGCAATGGCACAACACCCATTTTAGAATTAAACTAAACTAAACGAACTGTTACTCTACTCTCCGGGGGTACGCTAAGAGATAGATATCCACAATGAATGGATCTAAACAAAGGCTAACGATAGGGTACGCACAATTGAAGCGTACGTACCCGCCATGGTAGAGAGTAGCTCGGGGTGTATGCACTGCATCCAAGGGCATTACACCGACTAGCCTGGTAGACATACTGTCGGTCACTCGCATCAATGTGCATCAGTAATAACGATAATAGTCACCAATAGAGAGAATGACTTGTCGTCCGACGCGGCCAGTAGTGAAGAATCGTAGGTCCGCCATCAGTCAAATAACGATAATAGTCACCAATAGAGAGAATGACGCGGCCACCGCTGCAGGGCTTCGGGGCCAGCTCGCGATACCCGATCTGCCGCCAAACGCGGTAACCAGCAGGTGGTGCCAACTGCAGTGTGATTCCAATGGCGTTGAGCCACACCGCGTTGGTTGTTTTTTTCGACCGCTCCAGGCCACAGATTTCATCTGCTGCGGAGCGCGCGCGTCCCGCACCAAGCTCTTACTCGCGCTGCAGCAGGTCGAGGAGCGGCTCCGCAACGCCGTCACCGAGTTCAACCGCGCAATCAACGTCACCCGCTACCTGCCCGTTCTTCGGCAGGCATTTGCGCTGACCGACGCCGGCGCCGACATCACCGCGACCGACTGCAACGGCAAGACGGCGCTGCAACTGGCCATCGCACACGCGCTGCGCCGACCGGCAGGCCCCGATGCGGCGGGTGTCGGCTCCTGTAAGGTAAGGTAAGCTCGTACAAGACGGTAAATTTAATCATTCAGGACCACCGTGCCCGCTGTGCTGGCCTGCAGAAGCCCAAAGTGCGCAGGAAGACGCTGACGAAGATGGACCGCCACGGTCGTGTGCTCACCTCTATTGTCGCTGATAAGCTTGCCGCTGACGAGACGTTCACGGTGGACGGGATCCGGAAGGAGCTGGAGGTCGTGATACAGGAGCCCATCAGCGCCGAGACAGTCAGGAAGGGTCTGGTCAGCAATGGCATGTCGTTCAAGCAGGGGGAGAAGCAGTGGCGTGAGTGTTCCCCGGTGCGCTGCCGTGAGTTCTGGGCGAACTACGCCACAGCCATCCGCCCGCACCACGAAGTGCACGACATGTTCTTAGATGAGACCAGCTTCGACCCGCATGAAGTACGCGCTGGCTCCCTAAGGGCAGATACATCGTTTCGGCAACCGGCAAGACATGCGGTGTTCGTGTCAGCGTCTGTGCCCTTCTGGGCTACGAGGGCATTGTTGCCCGAACCCTGACCACGGGGACCTACAAGGCGCCTGATTTCTTCAAGGCGTTGGACTTCTTCTGTTCAAAGATCCAGCACCAGAATAAAGTTCTGGTGCTGGACAACGCAAGAAGTCATAAAACCGGCGATGTATCTCTTTATGGCAACCTCGCGAACCGCTACGGCATTCACTTCGTCTTCCTCCCCGGATACGCGCCTCATCTCAGCCCCATCGAAACCATTTTTGGTCTTGTGAAGCGCAAGCTTGCGAAAACCAAGCCCAGAGGTGCCAATCACATGGAGTACATCATTATGCTCATGGACGATGCTCACAACCTGGTTGACATCCCCTCCCTGTTCGCCAAGACAGGCTACAATTAAATTGGAGATGAGATTCTTTTTATATTTTTACGAAAAACCTTATGTAGCACGACGAATGATAGACGCCAGGGGCACAAAGACAGATAAATGAGAGAAGAATAAGAGTTTAATCAACGATCTGGCTCGTCTCTTGCGCCTCGTCCTCCTCGGACCCAGGAGTGGCTAAGGGAGATGGGGCCTCTTTGGTGAGGAGCCTGTAGACCTCCATGAGGCGAGCAGCGGGAACTGGTACCATCAGGTACTCCTTGCGCTCCTGTTCGGGTGCAACGC
>PPCM01000515.1_pt1 | contig 32049 bp, 6 predicted proteins | sample 1555541 | NCBI WGS metagenome assembly PPCM01 (sample SAMN05284479, study PRJNA326546) | Marine sediment metagenome, whole genome shotgun sequencing project. | isolation source: marine sediment | place: Germany: Wadden Sea | collected 2012-09-05
GTTCCTGTAGGATTTGTAACATCAACAACTCTAGTAATTATTTGATCACAAGTTACAGTACAAGTTGCATTTGAAATAGAATACGTTCTGGTAGTTACTGTTGAACATCCATTGACAGTCGCATCAGAGAATGAAATACCAGTTGCATTTGTGTAAACACCACCAAGAGCAGTGTATTCTGCAAGTGTTGTTGCACCGGCAGGAAGTGGATCATTACAGTTTGGTAAGTTAATGTCAGCTGGACATGTTGTTGTTGGACAACAGATGTTTATTGTAACGTCCATTGTTGTAGTAGTTGCACATTGTCCGACATTTGGAGTAAATGTGTATGTTGTTGTACCATCAGCTGCTGTAGAAATAGTAGCAGGTGACCATGTTCCTGTGATTCCGTTTGTTGAAGTTCCCGGAAGTGCTGCAGGAGCGTCACCAATACAATATGGTCCTAAAGCTGCAAATGCAGGAATTATTTCAGGAGTAACAGTGATATCCATTGTTGCTACATCAGCACATTGACCAGCATCAGGAGTAAATGTATAAGTTGTAGTTCCAGCAGATGAAATGTCTACTGCAGGAGCCCAAGAACCAGTAATGCCATTTGTTGATGTGGTAGGTAAAACAGGGGTTGTATAAATCTCAGCAACCCAACCTGGATCATCACCATTATTATCACTATTCCATTCGAAGGTTAAACATGTTCCAGAAGAAGTTATAGTTCCAATTACATCAGTATTTGCATAAGTTCCAATTAAAGGTGAACCATTATTAGGACCATCATAAATAACAAGATTATCAGCAGCTTCTCGTGTTTCAAACATTGTAAATATAAATTGAATTGCATCTGCAGTGCCGGAACAGAATGTCATTGTTTGAGTACCATTAATATCTGAGTAGTTTCCAGTTCCACCATTATCATAGAATACGCCGGTAGTTGTCGTAATATTTGATCCGTCAGTAAAGTTATAAGTTGGAGATGTTGGTGCTCCTGATGACTCACAGTATGGCCCCATTGGGTTGAAAGTAGGGGTAATATTAGGAGTTATAGTGATAGTTATTGTTTGAGTGGTAGCACATTGACCAGCATCAGGAGTAAATGTATACAGAGTTGTATTCATATTATCAATTGCAGGAGCCCATGAACCTGTGATACCATTTGTAGATGTGGTTGGTAAAGCAGGTATTGCATCACCTTCACAATAAGGGCCAACTGCAGCAAAAGCAGGTGTTATTAAAGGATCAATTGTAATAATAAGTGTTTGTGTTGTTGCACACTGTCCTGCATCAGGGGTAAAAGTATACAATGTTGTATTCATATTATCAATTGCAGGCGACCATGTTCCAGTTATACCATTTGTAGATGTTGCAGGTAGTGCAGGTATTACGTCTCCCTCACAATATGGACCTACTGCATTAAAAGTTGGAGTTATTGATGGATCAACATGAATTGACACAGTCTCAGAATAAGTACAAACCGGATTAGTAATTTCATATGTAATTATATGATCACCAGCTCCAGCAGTTATCGGATTAAAGGTTCCAAGACTAGCATTAGTTATTCCTGTTCCAGTCCAAGTACCACCTGCTTCAGATGCTACTAGATTTGTAGCCGGATCTGCTTCACAAAATGGTCCTGCTGGAGTTATTGATAAATCAGTAACATATATTGTAAATATATCGGTAACAAAATTACCACAACCATCTTCCATAAGCACCGTATACTCTGTAGTAGTAGTTGGAGTAAATACAGGATTATAGATAGTTGGGTCACTAATTGACCCATCATTTGGAGTCCATGAATAAGAGTTTCCACCATTTGCTACCTGTACAGTTTCATTACAAGGATTACAACACACATCGTTTAGTATTGTTGTATTACTTGGATAACTCGTCAAACAGATTTCATGTCTATTGTAATATAAACCAGTTCCGGCAGTGAATCCCCAGAAAACATTAGGATTACCTCCAAAAACATCATTTACAATATCGCCAGTGTAAGTTGCTGATAATGCACCATTAAAATATACCTCTAAAGTTTGAGTAGTAGCATTCCATCTAATACTAGCAGTGTGCCATACATCAGTTTCAAAATCCGGAACTACATTTGGTCCATCTAGGTTTGTACCTGCACCATGACTTACACTACCATTACTCACGATAGCAATATGATCTTCATTTGGGTCACTATTAGCTCCATTAACGTACGAATCAAACTCGATACCAATTGACTCACTAATTCCACCATAACCCATAGACGAGCCATCACCACCAGCAGCTGCACATCCACCTTGTAAAGCAAACACTAAACCATCTGCACCTTGATTACCATCTTGTGGATTAGTATCTTCATTTCCTAAATAGACATCAAAGTCAATCTGAAAATCACTTGCTAAATCAATTTTGTAATTATACCAACTTGATCCATTTTGACCTTGTCTGTCTTCGGTTAAAATTATACAATCATAATCTGTTTGATATGAATCTCCATTATGAGTAAAATTAGGCATAGAATAACAATCAGCAACTACTGTTATACCAGTTGGTGCGTTTAAATCATGGCCATCCGATCCTAAATAAGCTCCATTAGGATTAGTAATAGTATATCTATTCTCTTCAGGGTTTGTTCCAGCTGTAAAAATTGTTGTAATAATATCACCTTCTTCAGCCAAAAAAGTATAAACATCTTCATCCCAATTACAAGTAATATCTGTAAGTACACTTATACCATTAACCTGAACAGTTAGTAGGCCACCCTCCCATCCATCATTATCACTATCATATAGAGTTATAGTATGTTCGCAACCATGAACAATTAATCTTCTGCCATCAGGTTCTGCAGTTATTGGATACTCTGTATTACCACTAACAACTACTGATTGAAACATTGCATCTACATAGTTTAAATTTGTTGCAGTTGATGGCACTGTATAAGTTACCCAAAAGTAATTTGTACCTGCCGATAAGGTTTGAGATCCATTAAATACCATATCAGTTCCAGGTGCCAAAGCAGTAACAGTGCCTCCAAATTGATTAGACAAAGCAAATGTTCCATTAGTACCAGTATACCATATTCTTACATCTGTAATATCTGCAGCAAAATCATCACTATTATCAGTTCTGATTCTAAATTCTGTTGCATCTAAAGGCAAAAGTGATCCATCTGTAACAATCTCCAATCTTATCAACTCTTGATTAGTTGACCCTGCAGGAATAATATTTGTATTAAGTTGAGAAGCTGTACATGAAATAAATACCATAGGTGTGGCAGACTCAATAAGAACAGTATAGTCTTCTGTTTCTCCATAGGTGTAAGTTCCACAACTACTAATACTTGATGGATCAGCAGTTTCCTGAACAATAACTCTCATTCTGGTAGTTCCTGTTATTGCACCAGCTGGTACAGTAAAAGGAAAGTTATATGTTGTAGTTGCTGAGTTTGGACCAGCAGTACCAATCGCTTCATTGGCGTCATCAAAGTCTCCATCCTGATTCCAATCAATATATACAGCTACACATTTATCGTAACTTCCACTACAAGTACCTGCTATAACATCTACCTGATAAGAACTACCAATAGCCAAATCTGATGGCGCTAACCCAGTAAAATCTGAATATTGAGCACAAGTACCAGCAGTATTATTATTTATAGTAACAGAACCCCCGACTAAAACAACTTCGTCAACCTCACTATCAGAACTACTCGTAGCATTAGAAGCGCAATAAGATAGTTTAATCTGCCTTGATCCTACAGGATCTGTTGCTGTTGGAGGATAGCTGCTCCCATCGACTTTCACACTTGAGCACAAACCATCAATAAAATTATTAATTGTTGCACCACCAACTACATCATAAGACAACCAGAAATAATTTGTTCCAGCACTTAAGATTTGTGTTCCAGAAAAAACCATATCTGTACCTGAAGTTGGAGGTATTCCGACAGTTGCTCCAAACTGAGTAGTAGTTGCATAGACATTGCTAGTACCAGTATAATATATTTTTGCGTTCGATATATCTGAAACATTAGTAGTACCTGTAGTTCTTAATACAAGCTCCGTAATATCTAATGGATTTGTGGAACCAGTAGTTACAACTTCAATTCTGATTATTTCATTATCTACACTAGCTGGACTTACATCTGATATATTTGTTTGAGTGACAGTAGAAGAAACATATGTCATCACTGGTGGACAAGCTAAAGTTAGTCCTTCAACCCAATTTGAACTAGGTCCAGATAACGAACTATTGTGTATTGTTCCATTATTAGTTCCCGTTTCATCAATTACATTTGTTAATCCGGCATTATTACCACCAGCAGTTCCTTGATTAAATCGATAATATGCAACTAAGCCAGCAGGTAAAGGTACACAAGTTTTATAATCCATATCTTCGACAACCTCTGCTGCAGATCTTGCAGTGTTCCAAATTCGAACTTCTTCAATTCTTCCTGGAAAATATCTTCCACTATCTTTTGGATCTTCACCTAAAAGTAAATTGTTTGTAGCTGAACCAATACTTGATGTTTCTGCTCCATTAGCAACTTCTACTCCATCAACATATAAGCGCATAGTTGCACCATCATATGTTGCTGCAATATGTTGCCAAGTATTTAGTGATAATACTCCATATGCATTTATCTCATTCCACCATCCTGTTCCAAGGTTAAAGTTTATTTGACCACTATTACCAATTCTGAGCAAATAGCCATTCTCACCGCTACCAACTTTACCAATAACCACTCCTTCCCAGACATTAGTTTTCCATGAGGTAGGATAAACCCATAATTCTAAAGTTATAGCAGTTCCGGTAATATCCACACTTGCATTATTACCACAATCAACATAATCATCTGTCCCATCCAAATGAAGTGAGTTTTCGGGTTGAGCATATGCTTTACTTATCCAAAAGAATAAAATACTAAGAATTAGGATAACACGAATTCCTTTTTCCATAATCAATTAAGTTAGGTTACTTTAATACTTCAGCACACTAAAACGTTTTAGTTTTAAGGCTAAAAAAAATGTCTCTTTTCAAACTTCTACTCAAAATTCACAATAATTTTTCAAATATAAGTATATAAATAATGTATCTCTAATGTGATAATTTCGGAATTGTATATTTTTACGAATTCGAAAAAAATGACAACAACTATGATTTTTTCAATAAACAATAATATCTTTTTCACAAAGAGTTGCAAAGACATTTTTTTTTTGCTATTTTTATTATCATTAAATTAAATCATGACATCTAATTTTTTAAATGTCAATATCATAGAAACTATACATATAAATGAATAAAAAGAAAAACAAAACAAAATCTGTATCAATAAAAGACATTGCAAAAGACCTTAATGTTTCTACCACTCTAGTATCCTTAGTCTTAAATAATAAATCAAAAGAATATAGCATCAGCGATATAACAAAAGAGAAAGTACTTGCAAAGGCTAAAGAATTAAATTACAAACCCAATCGTGCAGCTCTTTCTCTAAGATTAGGACATACTAAAAATATTGGATTAATTGTTCCAGATATTTCAAATATATTTTATTCAAGAATTTCAAGATACTTTAGCGATTTAGTTGATAAAAAGGGTTATAATCTTATGATATATAATACAGATGAAAACCCTGAAAAAGAAAAGAAAATCATAGATTCACTATTAGAGCAAAATGTAGATGGAATTATTCTGACATCAACTTGCATGAATCAGAGTGAAATCAACATTCTTCGCGAAAATAATATTCCATACATTTTAGTTGACAGATACATTCAAGGTATAGAAGCTAGTTTTGTTGGTGTAAATAACTATCAGGGGACTAAAGATGCAATTGAATATCTTATACAGCAAAACATTTCAAAAATTGCTTACATTACAGTCGATCCAACTTCGGTTTCATCACTGGACGAACGTAAAAAAGCCTATCATGATACTTTAAAAAAGCATAAAATCACTCCTAATCCAAGGTATGAGATTACCCTATCTTATGATAATATTGAAAAAGATGTAGAAAATAAAATATTCAACTTATTCAGATCAGAAGAATCTCCTGAGGCTGTTTTTATTGCGAATAACAAAGCTGCAATTGAAACATTAAAAAGATTAAAAAGTCTAAAAACTTCAGTCACACAAGATCTTAAAATAGTATGTTTTGACAACATTCCTCTTTACGATGTGCTACCATATCCTGTCACATCGGTTTCACAACCAATTCTGCAGATATGTAACAAGGCATCTGAGATATTATTTAATGAAATACTAAACGGAGAAGCAGACGAGCAAAAAATTCTTTTGCCTGCTGTACTTATAGTTCGTAACTAATCTACAATTTCAGATCATCAATTGTCAATAGTATATTTTCATTTGTTGCTGGCAAAGCCAAGTCCGGTTCTTTTGCATGTCCACATACTGCAGACACAGCATATTTAATTGCAAACCAAGCAGATAAACCTAAAACAAAAGGAGGTTCTCCAACAGCTTTAGATCTACGTATTGTACTTGGATTAGGATATCCCTGCAACAAATTTACACGAAAATCATCTGGCACATCACAGATTCCAGGTATTTTATATGTGTCAGGAGCATGATTTAACAAATTACCTTTATCATCATATTTCATTTCTTCACCAGTAACCCAACCTAAGCCCTGAGTATAAGCACCTTCAATCTGTCCAATATCAAGATTAGGTATGATAGACTCGCCAACATCATGAAGGATATCCGCTCTTTTTACGTCAACACCTCCTGTTAAAATATCGACATCAACCTCAGTAATTCCCATACCATAAGCATAATAATGAAACGGATTTCCTTTTCCTGATGCCCTATCAAAATGGATATCTGGGGTTCTATAAAAGCCTGTGGCACTTAAACTAATTTGATTAAAATATGCTTTACTAATTAGTTCTTCAAATGAATACTTTATTTCAGGGTAGTTTGAATTATATATTTCATCATTCTCAAAAACAATATTCTCTACTTTTGATTCTTTTTTATGTTCTACATTAATTAGTTCTGAAATAAAATCAGCTAATCTTTGTTTTAGTTTATCAATGCCATTCTTCACAGCCATTCCATTAAGATCTGTTCCTGAAGAAGCTGCTGTTGCAGACGTATTAGGCACTTTTGAAGTATTTGTAGCATTAACTTTAATTCGATTCTGGGACACTCCAAATTCTACAGCTGCAATACGTCTTATTTTTGTATATAGCCCCTGTCCCATTTCTGTACCACCATGATTTACTAATATGGTACCATCATTATATATATTAATAAGTGCGCCAGCTTGATTTAAAAATGAAGTTGTGAAAGAAATCCCAAATTTAACAGGTGTTAATGCTATCCCCTTCTTAATGAATTCGTTTTCACTATTAAACCTATCAATCTCAGATTTACGTTTCATATATTCAGACGATTTTATTATCTGATCATAAATTACATGTAATCTATTATTCTCAACTGTAACACCATATGGAGCTATATTTCTATCATCAATTCCATAAAAGTTAATCTTTCTAACTTCTAAAGCATCCTTTTTTAAATAAGTTGCGATATTATCTAACACTTGCTCAATACAAAAAATCCCTTGAGGTGCGCCAAATCCTCTAAAGGCAACATTAGATGGAAGATTTGTTTTCATCGCTTTTGCTAGAATCCTCATATTAGGGATAAAGTAGGAGTTCTCTGCATGTAACATCCCTCTTTCAAGAATTGCCATAGATAAATCTGTTGCATAACCTCCATTTGCAAAATGTTGAACATCAACTGCAATGATTTTTCCATTATCGTCAAAACCTGCTTTATATTTATAAAAATATGGATGTCGCTTACCTGTTATTTTTTGATCAATGTCTCTAAACAATCGAACCTTTACTGGTCGGCCAGTTTTCACAGCGAGTAAAGCAGACCATGCAGCAACATGATTCCCAGAAGTCTCCTTGCCACCAAAAGCACCTCCCATTCGTCTACATTCAACTTCAACTTCGTGTTTACCAACACCTAAAACCTCGGCAATAATTGCTTGTGTTTCTGATGGGTGCTGAGTAGAGCTATATGATTTCATTTCGTCCCCCTCACCAGGAACAGACATACAAATTTGAGTTTCAAGATACCATTGTTCTTGTCCACCAGATTCAAATTCTCCTTCAATTACATTTTTTGATGATTTAAAACCAGAATCTATATCTCCAATTTCAATTTTTCTTTCTGGTTGGAGTAAGGATTCTTTAGAAATAGCATCCTTAATTGTAAGAATCGGCTCTAAAATATTATATTCCACATCAATCATTGACATTGCTTTATCTGCTGCGGTTTGATTCTCTGCAGCAATAATAAACATTGCCTGTCCAATACACTCAACAAGTCCTTCAGCAAGAACAGGCTCATCATGAATTACGGGTCCCATTTGATTATGTCCTGGGATATCCTTATATGATAAAACAGCATGAACACCTTCCACACTTTTTGCCTTTTCAATATCAAAAGATAAAATCTTTGCATGTGCATGTGGACTAGTATATATATAACCGTGCAGTAACCTGTCTGACATAGGCATATCGTCAATATACATTGCCTCCCCTGTTACTTGATATTTACCTGATTCGTGTTGAATATTCTTCATAATCTATTTATTAAGTTTGAAGTGACTAAAGTATGCTATAGTTCAGGATTCGAATTCGGAATTCGGAGTTCGGAGTTTGGAATTCGGAATTTGGAATTGGGAATTCGGAGTTCAGAATTGGGAATTCGGAGTTTGGAATTTTAAATTCAGTATAATCTTTAGTCATTTTTCTCCAATAGTATTATTTAATCAATTTTCATTAGTTTCTAGAAATTTAGTTCTCAGAAACTTCACTCCAAAACTTAAGCAGTAAATTCGCAGCCATAATATTTCTGGCTTTAGCACCTGACCTGGCATCAGAAATAGGATTATAATCCTCCGCAATCATTTTCATTGCATTCTCAACATTTTCTCGATTCCATTCTTTACCTATTAATTTCTGTTCTGTATTTTTGGCCCTTTGAGTCCAAGCAGCCATACCACCATAAAAGATTGCAATTTCTTTCACTTTATTTTCAGTTAAACGTAATACAAAACTTGCGCTTACAGTCGAAATATCAAGATCTTTACGCTTGCTATTCTTGTAAGATTTTATTATTTGGTTATCATTAGGAATTGGAACATGAACTTCTGTTATCAATTCATCAGATTTGCATTCTGTTTGTCTATATCCAGTAATAAAATCTCTAAGTTTGACCGATCTTCTATTTACAGAACTCTCAAGAACAATTTCAGCATCATAAGCCATTAAAACAGGTATAGAATCACCAATTGGTGAGGCAGAACCTAAATTTCCGCCTAAAGCAGCTCTATTTCTAATTTGAAGTGAACCAAAGACTGTAAGAATATCATATAAAGCATCCAATTTGCCTTTACTACTTTGTCGCACATCTTCAAGCTTGAAATTACTTCCAAAAATTATTTTTTCTTCATATTCCTCAACGAAATTAAGATCATGCACCTGAGATAAATCAATTATCATTGGTAGCAACTCGTTGTTTTTTGTAACACGAAGAGCAATATCAGTAGATCCTGTAACTACAATTGCGTCAGGATACATCCTACGCAGTTTTAAAGCATCTTTCTTATTAAAAGGTAAGAAGTATCTCTGTTCATTTGCATGAATTGAAATCAACTCATTTTTATCAATAGAAGATAGCATTTCGGAGATATCATTCTCATTTTTGCTTATCTCATCTTCAGTTTTATTATTACACACATGTTCAGCAGCTTCCACTATAGGTCTGTACCCGGTACAACGGCAAAGATTCCCAGCTAAAGCATTCTTAATCTCACTTCTATCCGATTCATGCTCTTGCTTATAAAGTGCATAAATTGACATTACAAATCCCGGAGTACAAAAACCACACTGTGAGCCGTCAAACTCGTACATTGCTTGCTGAACAGGATGCAAATTATCAGCATTCCCAAGATTTTCAGATGTAATAATATATTTCCCGTGTATCGAAGGAAGAAAAATCAAACATGAGTCGTAAGCTCTGTATTGCATTTTACCATCAACTAAGTCGCCCATTACAATGGTACATGCACCACAATCTCCTTCACCGCATCCTTCTTTAACACTTTTATGTTCTGGTAAAGTTCTTAGGTAATGTAATAATGTTGTAGTTGGGGAATATTCAGATTTACTAAAATCAACGATAGTAATTTTACCATCTAGTACAAATGATATTTTATTATTAGGATTCATATTATCCATATTATTTAGTATTTTTCACATCTATAAGTTTTGCTAAGATGCTCACAGCAATTTCTTCAGGGGTTTCACAATTCATTGGCATACCTATTGGCATATCAATTTTTTCGATTTCCTCTTCTGACAAAATATTCTGTGCTATAAGATCTTTTCTGGCAGTACGCACTTTATTTTTACTCCCAATCATACCAAGATATAAGTGAGGCTTTTTGCAAACTTTGCTAAGAACATCAAAATCGTATTTATGCTCATGTGTCATAATTACAATGTATGAGTTCTCATTAAATTCTGTACGATTAATAAAGTCAGTAAAATCTTCATTATACAAATTTAGAGAAGGTCTGTCAAAGGATTCAAATATCCCAGATCTTTCGTCAATCAGTGTAATCTGAAACCCCAGATTTTCAGCTGCATAACTCAATGCTTTACCAACATGCCCAGCACCAAAGATATACAATTCAGGTTTTCGGGATAATGGTTCAATATACACCTGCATATCTCCACCACATTCCATACTAAGGTCATCCTTTAAGTTGTATTTAAAAAGTGTTGGATATCCTGTTTTAATAACATCAAGAGCCTTTTTCATACTCTCATACTCTACACTTCCACCACCAATTGACCCAATTATTTTTTGATCGGGTAAAACCAGCATTCTTGATCCTGATTTTCTGGGAGATGATCCGTATGTTTCTACAACTGTACACATAGCTGCCGATTTATTGAGTTTAATTAACTCTGCAGCTTCAATCAAAATATCTTTCATGAAATTCTATTCTTAATCAGAACAAAATTAGCAAAAAAGCTGAGAAATCTTTTTATTAAGAAAAAAATTATACAATTTTTAGATTTGTATATGCATGTCGCAAACACATCTAAAGCCTAGCCAGGATTCTGGTTTTTCGTACTTAAAAATTGCTTCAACAGACACTTCTTCTGGTCTATGACTCCAACTACCACCTTTAGCAACTCCTTCTTTAGAAGTTAATTCAGCTGCATTTCCAATGATATTAAAAACGCCAAGCTGATTTGGCCAGTATGATGAAACAGGTGCTGTAATTGAAGTATTATCTGATGGCAGTGCTCCGACATCATTATTATTAAGATTAGTTCTTTTAATTCCCTTATGTTTTTTCTTATTCATCCTCTTCAAAGTCTTTTCTGAGTAAGGCTGATTTGCTACATATTCCCACTCTTCTATAGTTGGCAACCTGTATTCAACATATTTGGGGATGTCTGCAATATTTTTTAAAGAGTCATAAGATATCTTATTTATCTTAATATGTAAAATTTCATTCACTCTGTCGGTTCGCCAATCACAATACATTATTGCTTGTTCAAACGATATCCCAACTAGTGGATAGTTGTTATAAGCAGGATGTCTAAAGTAAATATTTTTCATAGGCTCCCCATACGTATGTTTTGTTTCCCAAACTGTTGTATCAGGTAAGATAAATAAATATTCCTGAGAATCTCTTCCGTATTCTTTTTCTGTCCAATAAAGAAATTCAATATAATCGACATTTCTAACTTCATTTTTATCAATAAAAAGTGAGTCATTAATCCTTACTGTTCCAGGAGGAATAATTGGTTTTGCAGAGAATAAAGCAGGAATAGTAAATAAGCTTACAACAATAAATAGTATTAGTTTTTTCATAACGAAGTTTTAGTTTTTAAATTAACGATAATACAAAAGTTATATTTTCTTAATAAGCGTTTTTTACAAAAAATTGATAATAAATATACTCTTATGTTTAATCGGATTTACTCTAACCATGATTTGTAGAGAAAATAAAGAATAAAACATCAAAACCTATTAATGGACTAAACATGTTATCAAATAACAACCCCCAGTATCTATACTGGGGGTTGTTTCAACCAATTAAACCCATTTGGTCAACTGGTCTCTTGGCAGAGACCAAAGCTAAAAGACAATCATGGACTATTGTCTAATTAACTTAAATCTTTGAATATCATTATCAAATTTTACATTTAGATAGTACATTGCAGGTTTTAAATCATTTGCATTGATCTTGAAAATATTTTGATCTATTGATTTATATGACTTCACAAGTAAAACAACACGACCTCTTTCATCAAGAATTTCAAATATTATTTCACCTTCACTAGGACTATCTACTTTTATTTCAATTCCATCTCTAAAAGGATTTGGATACACTTCAATTGTTGAAACTTCAAACGAAGTATTGTTACAATCAACCGCTACTGTTCCAATTATTTTGGTTTTACCATCAATATCTGTCTGAGACAATCTATAATATGTCGTTCCATCAAATCTATAATCATCAACAGATGTATAGAAAGTTTCATTGGTAGAGTTTCCTTGAGCTTTAACAATAGATACAATTTCAAAATTGATATTGTCTTTTGAATGTTCAAGTGTAAAATATTCATTATTTGTTTCACTAGCACATGTCCAGTCAACAACAACGACTTCTCCTTCGCAATTTGCATCGAGAGATATTAATTCAACTGGAAGAACTGAGTTCTTATCTTTAGATGCAAATGAGATAAATGTCTGACTCTTAGCCCCTGAGAATGGTATCGTTCCAATAGCTGTCATACTTCCTGCTTGATAGACGTCCCCAGCAGAAGCTACAGCACTTGCAGCATTTGCATCTTTCCAAATATTGTTCCAATAAGCAATAGTCATTTGATCCAATATCGCATTATCACCACAAAAAGAGTGAGGACATGTTGTTCCTGCACCTACAGTATTCTCATTCCAATAAAGTGTTACATTATTTAAATCAACATCTGAATCTACTAACCAATACTCTCTGTTTGAAGTGTGATCTAGCGGAGCTTCGTGTGTCCAATCATGATACCACCATTGTGGCATATTTTCATCAGTAAAGTTATAATTTACACTAACAGTTGCATCTGAAGCAGGAGTCATTCCAAATGGTGCATGGATAACATATTGCTGTGATCCATCTCCAATATCACGTGTTCTAATTTCTCCCACAGGGAAAATAAATGCTGTTGTCCCAAGCTTTGTCATATTACCATCGATAAATGAACTTGAACTACCCTGCCCTGATGATGAACCTGCATTCATCACAAGACTAAACTCATTTGTATTTACAACACCATCGGTAAGTGTTAGGTTTCCACTAACAGCAATATTACCTATCATTTCAATACTATGATTAGCAGCATTTATGTTATTAATCGTTAGGTTATATAAACTATTAAAATCACAGTCAACATTTTGAACTTCTGTTCCAACAAGAGAAACAGTTTGGTTATTGTGAACAAATGTACCTTCAAGTTCAATATCCCCAATTATGTTCATATTATCGACCATTGTAAGGGTTGCAGCAGCATCAAGATAAATATTATTTAGAGTTGAGCCATTTGTTGTGAATTCACACGCATTACCCATAAACTTAATTGTATCGTTTCCTGTATCTGCATTGATAGTTCCATTATTTATAAACTCTCTATAAACTTCAAGGCTGTTATCGTTTGCAAAACCTAAGCTTGCTCCTACTTCAAGAGTAATATCTCCCACTGATGCATTTCCAGCAGAAATAATTGGCTGATTTGGAGCACTTGCAGGGATAAATACTTGGTCAATATATGTTGGTATAGTTGCACACCAGTTATCAGTATCGTGCCAGTCTGAGGAGATTCCTCCTACCCACTCTACCCATCTGATTTCAAGATCCATTTGATCAACAGCATCTGAAATATTAACTCCCATACCACTTGCTGTCAGTGTCAATGTTACTGTACCAGCAGCGATATCATCAGTACCTGGAGTATAAACAGGATTAAAGACATCAGTAGCAGTAAATGTACCATCACCACTTGTTTCCCATAGTAATCCATCGTGATTAGTTGCTGTTGCATCACTTAAAGTGTAAACATCATTTTGACAAATACTACCGTCAGCACCTGCAAATGCTGTTGGTGAATCATCATTCCAGATTGTACCAATAGCTTCAGTATCATCAAGTGTGATATTTCTACCGTTACTCACAAGAGTACCAATTGAGAATGTATATGTTTCATCATATTCTGCAATAAGATCTGTCAAAACATCCACTGTTATAGCCTTAGAAACTTCACCAGGATTAAATGTTAGAGTTGTAGATGTGTACTCATTATAGTCTGATCCTGAATTTGCAGTTACATCTGCAGTTAAGTAATCAACAGTAACTATTGCATCAGACTCATCACTCATTGTTATTACAAAGTCAAAATCAGTAGTTCCTGCATTACCTTCATTTAAGGTTACATCTGCCACACTTATGGTTGCTGAATCATCATTTTCAATTGTACCAGTTCCTGTTGGTGTTCCCATATAAACTTCTAGTCCATTTTGGAATAAGTTAGAAAGAGTAACAGTAAATGTTTCGTCTAGCTCAACTTTTGTGTCACCATTAACAAGCACTGTAAAGCTTTCTGAAACATCGCCTGGAACAAATGTAAGTGTTCCTGTTGTATAGTCGTAATCTCCATCAGCAACTAGTGCTGTAACATCTGAAGTTTCATAATCAACTGTTGTTGTAGCAGCTGAAGGATCAGAAAGTGTTACTGTAAATACAAAACCTGTTTGTCCAGAATCTGTTTCCACTTCGCTTACACTTGAGACATTAACATCTGCAGAGTCATCGTTTGTTATCGTTCCTAAGCCAGAGTCATCAGAAAATGTGATATCTCTTCCATTTACACTTAAGCTACTTAAATCTACAGTGAAAGTTTCGTCTGGTTCAACTTGTGTATCTCCATTAACAACAATTGTTATGGTCTTACTTGTTTGACCTGGTGTCATTGTGTGTGATCCACTACTTGTTGAATAGTCACTATCAGCAGTAGTTGCTGTTCCATCTGTTGATGTGTAATCAAAGCTAACATTTGCATCTGAAACGGCTGACATACTTACCGTAAAGTCGTAGCTTACTGTTCCTGCATCGCTTTCATTATGTGTAATATCATCAATAGTCAATACAGCAGCATCGTCATTAGTAATAGTTCCAATTCCTGTATCATCAGATATTGAAATATTACGTCCACTTGCTTGTAAGTTGTCTAGTGTGATATCGAATGTCTCATCCATTTCAACTTTCACATCTCCATTGATAGTTACATCGATTGTTTGTGTTTCGGCTGTTGTTCCACTGAAGTTTAGTGTTCCACTTACGCCAACATAATCTGAATCGCCTGTTAATGCTGTGATATCTGCACTTGTATAGTCAACTGTAAATGGTACGTCTAATGAATTTCCGTTATGTGTTACTGTGAATGTTAATGTACTTGTTCCTGCATCTCCTTCTGCGATAGAAACATCGTCGATTGATACATCTGCAACATCGTCGTTTACAATTGTTCCTAATCCTGTAGCATCACTAATTGTTACATCACGTGAATTATCTACAAGATTTGTTAAATTCAATGTAAATGTTTCGTCAAGCTCAACATTCGTATCACCATTTACCTGAACTGTAACAGTTTTACTTGTTTCACCTGCAGCAAATGACAGAGTTGTTGTACTTAATGCGCTATAATCAGAATCTGCGATTAGAGCTGTTCCATCAGCAGTTGCATAATCTACTGTTACTTCAGCATCTGAAGCATAATCCATACTTACTGTAAAGTCGTAAGCATTTGTTCCAGAGTTTGTCTCATTTTCAGATACATCAGAAATTGTAATCAGAATTGCATCATCATTTAAGATAGTACCTGTCTCACTACCTGTATTGATTGTTACATCACGACCGTTGAAATTATTCTCTGTAATTGTTGATGTGAAAGTCTCATCTAGTTCAACTTTTGTATCACCATTTACCATTACATCAAATGTGTGTGATGTTTCGCCAGGATTGAAAGTAATTGTACCACTTGCAGCATCGTAATCTGAATCTGATACAAGTGCTGTTACATCTGATGTTGCGTAGTTTACTACAACCGCAGCATCAGAAGTCGTACTCATATCTACATCAAATGTAAATGTGGTCTGACCTGCATCTGTCTCGTTCTGACTTACTCCTGTGATATCAATTTCTATTGCATCATCATTTGTAATTGTTCCAAGACCAGAGTCATCGGAGAAAGTAATATCTCTTCCAGCAACTGATAAACTACTTAGGTCAACTGTGAAGGTTTCATCTAATTCAACTTTTGTATCACCATTTACAACAACTGTAATAGTCTTACTTGTTTGACCTGATATCATTGTATGTGATCCACTACTTGTTGAATAATCAGAATCTGCTATTAGTGCTGTTGCATCTGTTGAAGTGTAATCGAAACTAACATTTGCATCTGAAACGGCTGACATACTTACTGTAAAGTCGTAGCTTACTGTTCCTGCATCGCTTTCGTTATGTGTAATATCATCAATAGTCAATACAGCAGCATCGTCATTAGTAATAGTTCCAATTCCTGTATCATCAGATATTGAAATATTACGTCCACTTGCTTGCAAATTGTCTAGTGTGATATCGAAAGTCTCATCCATTTCAACTTTTACATCTCCATTGATAGTTACATCGATTGTTTGTGTTTCGGCTGTTGTTCCACTAAAGTTAAGTGTTCCACTTACACCGACATAGTCAGAATCACCTGTTAATGCAGTAATATCAGAACTTGCATAGTCAACTGTAAATGGTACGTCAAGTGAGTTACCATTATGAGTTACTGTGAAGGTTAATGTGCTTGTTCCTGCATCGCCTTCTACGATAGAAACATCGTCGATTGATACATTTGCAACATCATCGTTTACTATTGTTCCTAATCCTGTTGCATCATCAATTGATACAGCACGTGAATTATTAACAAGGTTCGTTAAATTCAATGTAAATGTCTCGTCTAATTCAACATCTGTATCGCCATTTACCTGAACTGTAACTGTTTTACTTGTTTCACCTGCAGCAAATGATAAAGTTGTTGTACTTAATGCACTATAATCAGAATCTGCGATTAATGCTGTTCCATCTGATGTTGCATAATCAACTGTTACTTCAGCATCTGATGCATAATCCATGCTCACGGTAAAGTCATAAGCATTTGTTCCTGAGTGTGTTTCATTTTCAGACACATCTGAAATTGTTATCAATGAAGCGTCATCGTTTGTAATAGTACCCAAACCAGTATCATCAAGAAATGTAATCGCTGCCAAGATAGGAGCTGGTAATCCAACAGACTGAATATTGCTTAGAACTACATTGTAAGTTTCGTCAAGTTCAACTTTTGTATCACCATTAACAGTTACACTTAGTGTTTCTGTTTCTCCAGCAACACCAGTAAAGTTTAGTGTTCCAGAACTTAAAACATAATCAGAGTCCGCAGTTGTTGCTGTAATATCAACTGTTGTATAATCTACTGTAATTGGATTTGATGCTTCAACATCTTCGCTTAAAGTAACTGTGAAGGTCATAGTCTTTGTTCCAGCATCGCCTTCTGATACACTTACATCATCAATCGCAAATGTTGCATTGTCATCATTAGTAATCGTACCAGTTCCAATCTTATTATCATTATCAAGAGTAACATTTAATCCAGGTGCATTAACAAAGCTTAGCACTAGCTTAAACGTTTCGTTTGGTTCAACCATTTCATCACCATTTATATTTACAGTAATGGTTTCTGTTTCACTGATTGTACCATCAAAAGTAACACTACCTCCAACTGGTGTATAATCACTAGGTGTTGTTGCGTTAACATTTTGAGAATAGTAACTTACAGAATAACCTGCAGGTACTGCTTCTCCTGTGTGTGTAACAGTGAACGAAAGTGCTGTTGTTCCTGAGTTTCCTTCAATTACTGCAACATCATCGATTGATATTACTGCTCCATCGTTATCTAAATTGGTAACAGAAACATCTTGAGGGTCTAAAGGCGCAACATATATTGGATCTGTTGTATTTGCAACATCTAATGATAAATTAATTGTATAAGGAATATCTCCATCAACAATCGCCTCATCAACTCCAGTAATTGTAACTGTTTGTTCAGAATCCCAGTCTGCTGCTGTGAAAGTTAATTCTGCTGGAGAGACTGTTCCTTCTGTTAAATCACTACTTACTACATCAATTACAACTACATAATCTAATACATCTGTGGCAGGCTTACTATTTAATTTAACTGTAAATGTTGCTGTTCCCAAATCTTCAGTTGTCTCAAGACCAGAAGTTGGAGTCACTGTAAATCCAGTATTATCGTTGTCTTCGTTAATAACTGCAACATTTGTTGCAAATAATCCACTATATTTTGGATCTATAGAAGTTGCATTACTCAAATCTATTTGATAAGCAATATCACCATCAACTATATCATCATCTATACCTGTTACGGTTACAGTTTGCGGTGAGTCCCAATCAGCAGAAGTAAAAGTTAAATTTGTAGAACTTGTTACATCTCCCTCTGTTAAATCTGAAGATGAAAGTGATATCTCAACATCAGCAACAGGTTCTGTAGCTAATTCAATTGTAAATGTCTGACTTGTTAAATCCTCATCAGTATTACCAGAAATTGCAGACACAATATAACCCGCATCGTCATCATCAAGGTTTGTTCCAGCAACAGTAATGTCTGTTGCATTATAATAACCTGATGTAACTTCTGTTCCGGTTGTATTTATTGAAATTGTTACTGTGTAAACTTGATCGTTATCATCAACATCATCGTTAACACCAGTAACTGTTACTGTTTGTGCAACATTCCAGTTTCCTGCATCAAATGTCAATGTAGCTGGAGAAACTGTTGCTTCTGTTAAGTCACTTAAAGTAATATCTAATACTACTGTTCCGGTTGGAGCAGAACCTAGAGTCATTTCAAAAGTATCTGGCACACTTGGTTCAGAAGTTTCGATTGTAGTTGGACTAGCAATCATCGCTCCATCTAAAGCATCGATAGTTACATCGAATTCACATGTTTCAGTATTTCCTGCTGCATCATAAGCTGTGTAAGTAACAGTAGTCGTACCAACATTAAAATCATAACTATTCAACATATTAAATCCTGCTGAAGTTTCAGAATCTGATGTCGCACCTGTCATTACCCAAGTTACTTGAGTAACAGAACAGTTATCAGAATATACAGGGTCTGGAATACTAGAAACTGTTGTTGAACTAGCTCCTGCACTTGCAACATTTTGTGTAATATCAGATGGGCATGTAATTGATGGATTTTGATCATCAGAAACCACAACATCAATTTCTGTTGTACTTGTGTTTCCACTAGCATCCTCTGCAGACCAAATAATTGTTGTTGTTCCTTGTTCAAATACTTGTCCATTAGCTGTAGTGTTTGGTAAAGTTACAACCGTGGTAGTACCACTTAATGTATAAGTAATAGTTGGACTTCCATCACAATTATCAAATACATTCCAATCATCATTATTATGTGTATATGTACATACTCCAGTATCTGTATTAACCAATCTATCTGTTAAATCATCATGTGTTGGAGCAATTGTATCAAGAATTGTTAAATCTGATGTACATGTTGTAATGTTATTTGCATCGTCTCTAACTTGAAGATTTATTTCACTTGTACCAAGTTCTGAACAATCATAAGCTAAACTTGGATTCCAAGCAGTAGGACTAGTTTCTTTAGAAATCATCAATGCGATATTTGTACAGTTATCATTTGAACCATTATCAATATCAGAAGGAAATAAAGTTACATCTCCATTGATATCAACATAAGCTGTAGCATTTTGACAAATTGCATTAGGATTTTGATTATCTGTAAGTGTAACTGTAAAACTACAAGTACTAGTATTTCCTGAACCATCAGTAGCGGTCCACAATACTGTTGTAATTCCTTTTTCAAAGACTTGACCGTTTAATGTTGTATTTGGAGCTGTTACAGAACTCGTTACTCCAGAAACTGTATAAACCAGCGAACTGATAGTCGTACATTCATCAATTGCACTTGCATTCCATAAATCATCAGCATGAGTATATGTACAAACATTGTTATCTGTAGTTACATCTTGGTTTCCTGTTACACCACATGTTATATCAGGATCAGTAACATCTTGTACTGTTACAACAGCTACACAAGTTGATGAGTTACCATTTACATCATTAACTGTTAATGTTACATTATTTGGTCCTAAATCTGAACAATCAAAGCTTGTAATGTCAGCAGAAATTGATTGAATTCCACATGCATCAGAAGAGCCGTTATTAATGTCGTTTGCTGTAATTGTTGCGTTTCCAGTTACATCGAGATCAACTGTGATATCTTGACATGTTGCTGTTGGGTCAACATTATCTACAACTGTAACTGTACATGTTGTAGCATCAGTATTACCAGCAGGATCTGTTACTGTTAAAATTACTGTATTTGCTCCAATATCTGTACAGTCAAACGTACTTGGGTTAGCAGTTAAAACGTCTATGCTACAATTATCTGTTGATCCGTCATTTATATCAGAACCTGTAATTGTTACACTTCCTGCAGCATCTAAATAAACTGTTATATTTTGAGCTCCAACAACTGGGTTTATAGTATCTAATACTGTTATTGAAGATGGGCATGTAGCAGTATTTCCATTGTTATCTGTAACTGTTAAGGTAACAGGTACGATTCCTAAATCAGAACAAGTAAAGTCTGTTTTATCAAGACTTAGACTTGCAATACCACAAGCGTCAGCAGAACCATTGTTTACTTCTGCCGGAGTAATTGTAGCTTCACCACTTGCATCAAGATAAATAGTAAGGTCTTGACAAACAGGTGTAGGGTCAATATTATCTTCAACTGTAACAGTTGAAGTACAAGTTGAAACATTACTATTAACATCTGTAACAGTTAATGTAACAGTATTTGCTCCAACATCAGAACAAGTAAATGCATCTTTATCAATTGCTAAAGTAACTGAACCACAAGCATCTGCAGAACCATTATCAACATCAGCAGCCACGATACTTGCATTTCCACTAGCATCTAATTGAACTGTTATATCTTGACATGTTGCTGTTGCTGGAATGTCTTCAACGGTTACAGTAGCATCACAAGTTGAAACATTTCCATTAACGTCGGTAACAGTTAAAGTAACAGTATTATCTCCTACATCTGAACATGTAAAATCTGAAGTACTTATTGTTCTTGATTGGATACTACAATTATCTGATGAACCATTATCAATATCGTCAACAGTAATACTTACATCACCACTAGCATCCAATTGTATTATTAAGTCCTGGCATACTACAATTGGTGAAACGGTATCCATAATAGTAACTACTGAAGAACAATTATCTGAATTTCCACCAGCATCTGTTACAGTTAAAGTAATAGTGTTGTCTCCAACAAAAGTACAATCAAAATCTGTTTGACTAGGTGTTAAAGTTAAATTACTACAATTATCATATGAGCCATTGTCAATATCTGATCCAGTAATACTAACACTACCATTACCATCTAAATACTCAACAATGTTATGACATACAGCAGTAGGTGCATCTATATCTTGAACTGTTACTGTACCTGTACATGTTGAACTGTTACCATTAGCATCTGTGACTGTTAGTGTTACAGTATTATTTCCAACATCAGTACAATCGAAACTTGTTTGATCTGCACTAACTGAACTAATACTACAATTGTCTGTAGATGAATTATTAAGTTGAGCTGCTGTAATATGTGCATCTCCAAATGCATCAAGCTGAACTATTAAATCATTACAGTTTGCTGTTGGAGCAATATTGTCTTCAACGGTAATTGTAGCAGAGCATGTACTGTAGTTTCCATAAATATCTGTAACTGTCAATGTAACTGTATTTTCACCAACGTCGTAACAGTTAAAGTCATCTGGTGCAACTGTCATAGTATCAATTCCAGAAGCATCAACTGAACCAGAGCCAATATTTGAAATGTCTGTAGCATCAAGTGTATATTCACCACTTGAATTTAGCTCAACAGTTAGAGCATTGCAATTTGCAGTTGGAGATTCATTATCTTCAACTATAACTGTAAAAGTACAACTATCAGATAAACTATGCTCATCTGTCACAACCCACTTAATAGTATGTGTTCCAACCGTAAATTGATAGCCCTCCAATGTAGTTGTTCCATCTGTACCAACTGCAGAACCTCCGTCTACTGTATACGTTAAAAGATCTATACCACAATTATCCGAAACAGTTGGATCCCAATTATCTAAAGCAGTAACTGTATAATAATCTTCACCTGTATCTGTATCCTTGGTTTTAGTCCCAGGGCAAGAAATAAGTGGTTTTTGGTCGTCTGAAATAGTAAATACTGTGCTACAAGTTGCTGTATTTCCAGTCTCATCATAAAGAGTCCAAACTACAGTAGATGTAGGTGTACCTGATGTACCAACAGGAATTTCAACACCAACTAAACTAGTTGTCATATCTGTTCCAACTTCAGCAGCACCGTTAATTGAATAAGTTAGCTTATCTAGCGCGTCATTATCTGAAAATCCAGAAGGATCATAATCAGACCCCATAACTTCGTAAGTACAAGTTCCATAATCGGCTACTTCGCTAACTGTTCCAGATGGGCAAGTTGATATAACAGGGTCAGCTGTGTCATCAATAACAACATCAATACTACAAGTTATTGTATTATCATTATCATCTGTAGCTGTCCATACAACGGTTGTTGTTCCCATTGGGAAACTTGCACCATTAAGAGTAGATAGTCCATTATAATCGTTTGTTAAACTTGCTGAACAGTTATCTCCATATGCTGTAGGGTCAAACTCAGTTCCGTCTGCTGAGTAAGTATCATAACCATCGTCTGTTTCTCTACTGAAAGGAGAACCAACAGGACAGGTTATTGTAGGATCTTCATCATCATATACATAAACATCGAAATAATAATTAAATATATTTCCATTTTCATCTTCTACTATGTATGTAACAGAAGTTGTTCCTAAACTGAAACTATTTCCTGTTTCTGCAGAAGAAGGAACAACAGTAATTACCAAGTTTCCACTTGAAGTAACATTGTCTATGAATGTAGGTTCAACATAATTAACTGTTGCACCACAAATTCCAGCATCATTAGCAACACTATCGCCAGATTCTGCTAATAATAATCGTGGAGCCTCATCATCTTCGACAGTTACGATAAATGTTCCCGAACTTTGGTTTCCAGCAGCATCTTCAACCATCCAAATTACAGTATGGTCTCCAATTGTATATGTTGTTCCATCCAATGTTTCACTCACAGATTCTGAACCATTCATATAATACTTCACAACACCGCAATTATCATCAGCAAGGATCACATCGAATTCTGTGCCTGAAGTTGTATAATAGTCTTCGTTAGTATCAGTTGATCTAGTTTGATCAGCAGGAACAGTGACAATAGGGTCTTCATCATCGTCAACTCGTACATCGAAACTACAAGAAGCCGTATTAGAATTATTATCTGTAATTGTCCATGTAATTGTTGTTAATCCCGGGTGATCTCCTCTAGGTATCACAACACCAGAAAGAGTATTGTTTCCTGTAATTGTTGATGTACCATCAAAGAAACTATATTCTACAGAAGAAACTGTACAATTATCATCAAAAGTTGGAGGATCAAATTCATTACCCATTACTTGATAAGAACATAGTCCTGGTGTTGTTGTACGAATAGTATCATCAATACATGTAATTGTTGGATTTTCGTCAACTACAGTAACATCAAAGCTACATGTGCTAATATTTCCGGAATTGTCTGTAGCAGTATAAGTAACTGTTGTTGTTCCAATGCTAAACAATTCTCCTGGAGAATGTGTAGATGTAAAACTAGCCATCCCTGAACAAGCATCTACTGCTGTTGGCGCTGTCCATACAACCGATTGCTTACAGTTTGATCCTGAAGAAGTAACAGCACTAGGATTTGATGGGCAATTACTAATTACAGGAGCTTCGTTATCATTCACTGTTATTGTTTGATCAGAAGTAGTTACATTACCGTCAACGTCCGTAATATACCAACGAATTAAAGTAACACCTTTTGAGTAATAATTATCTGCAGGTGCATTATTCGTAATTACAATACCCGGACAATTATCTGTTGCTTCAACAGTATCAAGGACATAATACTTTTGACATGTTCCAGCATCTACATTAAAAGTTAAGTCTGATGGTGGAGTTGTTACTACAGGAGATTGGTTATCCTCAACAGTAATATCAAAACTACAAGTTGCGGTATATAAAGTACTATTTACAGTTTGAGTACCTGTCCACGTAACTGTTGTTGTTCCATGTTCAAATTCTGCTCCTGCTAAAGTTGTATTCAATGGAGCTGTAGCAAAATCATGTGTCATTTCAAAAGTTGGGTGAATACTAGATGATATATTTTCTGCATCAAATTCATCAGCCACTACTGTATATGTACACTGACCGGCATCTGTATCACGTTCAGCATCGTCTACGCATTCAATTAAAGGTTCGAAAGATTCTATTACTATTAGAGTAATATCACATGTTGCAGTATTACCAGAACTATCAGTTGCAGTCCAAGTTATGGTGTGAGTACCTTCTAAAAATGTTTCTCCATGTAGCATTGATGTTGAATTCTCATCATTTACAAAGGTTTCTACACCATTGTTATCGCTATAATCTGGGTCCATTTCTGTTCCAGATACAGTATAATAGTCAACATAAATATTGTCAAACTCTCTATAATATGTTTCAATAGGGCAATCTATTGTAGGATCTTCATTATCCTCAACTGTAACATCTTGATAGCAATAAGTTGCATTGCCATGATCATCGTAAACAATCCACCTAACTTCTGTTGTTCCTAACTCAAATTCTGTTGGAGCATTATTATAAACATTTATATCACCAGGATCATCACAATTATCAGTTGCAGTTGGTTCGTTTAAAGTTAAAGTACTATATAATCTTGTTGAAGAACCTGCATCCATTGATACTGTTGTATCGTTTGGACAAGACTTTATTGGATCTTCCCAATCTCGCACATAAACATTATAAGTACAAGTTGAAGTATTTCCAGAACCATCATCAGCAGTCCAGACAATGGTATTTGTTCCTTTAGGCAATGTAGCACCATTAAGAGTTGAATTTGAAGGTGCTCCAACAATATTATGAGTAAGTGTTGCTCCCGAAGTTGTTGTTGAAACATCAAATTCAGTACCTACAACATCGTAAGTACATAAGCCAGCATCTGTTCCTCTCCATTTTGGACCATGACAAGAAACGTGAGGGTTAACAGTACTCTGAACGTTTATTGTAAATGTACATGTATTTGAATTTCCCTCAGAGTCTGTTGCTGTCCAAGTTATTGTTGTTGCCCCTGTTGGAAAACTTTCACCAGCAAGAGTTGTATTACTACTTGCACTACCATAATCGTGAGTATAGGTAACTGGTGTTGAACAATCAGTTCCATATGAAGGGTCAAACTCATTATCACTACCAATATAAAAAGTACCTGTTGGATCATTTGCTTCAACATAAATATCTGAAGGCAGACATGATATTGAAGGCGCAGTAACATCATTAACAGTAATTGTTTGTACATATGTTGCTGTATTTCCAGCCTCATCAGTTACAGTCCATGTTACGTCTGAATCACCAATAGGATAGTAATTGGGATTATTATAATAAGTATAATCAGAAGAATTATTTGTAATTGTTAAGCTGTCTAAAGGTGAACAGTTATCCGTTACAACTAAAGTTCCAATATCTGATATTAGCTTCCAACAACCAGATGCATCAACATCGATATTAGCTAAAGGTGTAATTGTAGGATCCTCATTATCTGCCACAGTAAGAAATAAACCACAATATGAAGAATAGTCAGTTCCATTAATATCCCAAGTTGTTTTGCATCTAATATAATGTGTACCTGAAGCAATCTCTTCCCCACCTAAACTAGATACATAAGAAGCTTCGTCTAAACTATAAGTAACTGTAACTCCTCCTCCAACTGTTGGTGCAAACTCATCACCTGAAACTGTGTAGAAACATTCTCCTGAATCTGTTGAGCGAGTCTGATCTGCAAGACAAGTTACTGAAGGATAAAGTGAGTTTGTAACAAAGATCGTAACTGTACAAGTTGTTGTATTTCCACTTGCATCTGTAGCGGTCCAAATAATATCATTTGTTCCCTCAGGAAGTTGTTCTCCTGCCAAAGTTGATCCACTATTAAAATCATTTATCATTGAGCTAACAGAACAGTTATCATAAGAATATGGTATAAACTGTGAGCCAACAACTGTATAATATGATTCTCCAGAGTCAGATACCCTTACATAGGTTGATGATGGACATACTATCACTGGTGAAACAGTATCCAATACTGTTACCACAATTTGGTCAACAGTACTATTTCCTTCATGGTCTGTTACTGTCCAATTTATCGTAGTTTCTCCTACTGATAAATCTTCATATGCTATTGTGCTGTACGAGTTATTATCATTACTAATACTAAAGTTTCCTGATGTACAGTTGTCACTAATATTTGAAGGATTAAACTCTGTTCCTACTACTCTATAATAACATGAAGTACTTGCATAGCGTGTTGCCGTTGCTGTAAGATCATAAGTTGGGTCTTCGTCATCACTTACTGTTACATTAAATTCCATTGTTGTAACATTTCCAGCAGCGTCTGTTGCTCTCCAAACTATATTTGTTGTTCCAGTTGGGAATTCATATGCATCTAAAGTAGATGAATTGTTTACAGTATTAATTATTTCTGTAACTCCAACATTATCAGAATAAGATGGGTCAAACTCACCAGCTGAAGCGGTATAAAAACAAGTTCCCGAATCTGCAGATCTAGTTGCATCGGTAATAGCTGTTATTTCTGGAGCTTCATTATCCCCTACTGTAATAACAAATGAACATTCTGATGAATTTCCAGATTGATCTTCTACAGTCCAAACAACTGTATGCTGACCTGTAAGTAATTGCTCACTAGCCATAGTTTCACCTGTACCAGCAGAACCATCAATTGTGTAGCTGATATCAAAAGAGCTATCACAATTATCTGAAATTGAAGTTGGGTCAAACTCTGTTCCACTTACTGTATAATAAGCCTCTCCAGAATCTGTATTTTTTGTTGTATTTCCATAACATGTAAATGTTGGTTCCTGATTGTCAAAGACAGATACTGTAAAAGGTGTTGAACTTATTGAAAGCCCTCCACCGTCTGTAATAGTCCAAACAATAGAATAGTTTTCTCCTTTTGCAAGTTGATAACCTGCTAATGAAGAAAAACCACTGTAAATAGTACTTGCTCCTTGTGTAATCACACCCGAAACAGTAATACTTGAACCTGCACATGCATCAGGAATATCTGTAGCATCGTAATCGTTACCTGAAATTGTGAAATAACACTCACCACCATCAGCATAATTATCAAAATGACCAGATGGGGTATTAAAAGATAAGTCTTGGTCAGAATCTACATCAACCACAATAGAGCATGTTGATGTTGCTGATGAAGCATCTGTAGCAGTCCATACAATTGTATGTGTACCACCAGTAATTTGCTTACTAGTTAAACTCGATGTTCCGTCATAATCGTTTGTTAAAACAACATCACATCCTGTTGCACTTGTAGGATTAAATTCTGTTCCACTTACTGTATAGTAACAAGTTCCCTCAGGAGCTGATCTTGAAAAAGGACTTCCTGATGGACAAACAATTGTAGGGGGATTATTATTTTCTACAATGACATTAAATTCCATTTCTGATGAATTTCCAGCATCATCAGTTGCTTTATATTTTATTAATGTTGTTCCTAAATCAAATGTACTTCCACTTGCTGGTCCTACAATTTGAGTTAAAGTTGGAGATGCAGTACAGTTATCCGAAACTGTTGGTGTTGTCCAACTAGCAGTTGCCTGACAGTTTGCAGCAGAATTAACTGTAACATCGCTTAAAGATTGAATACTTGGTGCTTCATTATCGCAAACACTTACAACAAAACTACGTGTACTTGTATTTGTTCCATCTGTTGCAGACCACAAAATAGTATTTGTTCCTGTTGGTAAAACAACTCCATTTAGAGTTGAAGCTACTACTGGAGCATCAGAGTTAATTTTATATGAGAGTGTACTTGATCCACAATTGTCTGTTACAGAAACATCAAACTCAGTTCCATCAACCACATATGTACATCCAGTATTTGTGCTTCTAAATTTATTTGCCATTGGGCCAATCTGAGGCGATTGATTATCTATAACAGTTACTGTAAATTCCCATGTGTTTGATGTATTACTACTAGCATCGTAGGCTGTCCAAACAAAATCATGGTCCCCTTCTCCAAGAGTAATTCCTGAAAGACTTGTGTTTTCATCTGTTCCGACTGCTGATCCACCATCTAGTGTATAAGTTAATAGTGTTACAGCGCAATTATCTGTATAATCTGGATCAAATTCAGCATTACTAATTGTATAAACACAACTACCATTATCAACATACTTTGTTGTTGGTGTTGGTTTTGATGTTAGTACTGGAGAAATCGTATCAAGAACAGTAACCGTAGACGTACAAGTTGCTGTATTCGAAACAGCATCAGTTGCTGTTAGTGTAACAGTATTTGTTCCTAAATCACCACAGTCAAAGTTAGTAATATTAATACTAACATCATCCAAGCTGCAATTATCCGATGAACCATCATTAACATCTGTTACAGTAATGCTTGCTTCACCATCACTATCTAAATAAACAGTCAAATCTTGACAAGCAGCAATAGGATCTACTGCATCTGAAATCGTAATATCAAAACTGCAAGTCAAAGAAACATTTCCAGCTTCATCTTCTGCAGTATATGTTATTGTTGTTGTACCTGTTGAAAAAACAGAACCTGGAGTATGTGATTTTGTCCAAACTAAATTTCCTTCAGTAGTACAATTATCTGATCCTGTTGGCTCTGTCCATGTAACTGTAGCTGAACATGATCCAGCATCACTTGCTTGAGAAATATTTGAAGGACAGTTTGAAAGTACTGGCTTCTGATTATCAAGAACTGTTACATTAAATGTACAATCACTAGAGTTTCCAGCTTCGTCTTCTGCTGAGTAAGTAACAAGAGTAGTTCCTACTGGAAAAACATCACCAGGAGTGTGAGATTTTGTCCAAACGATATTTCCAACAGAAGTACAATTATCTAAAGCACTTGGCTCTGTCCAAGAAACAACAGATTGACATTCATCTAATGTGTTTGATCTTGTAATATCTGCCGGACAAGCTAAAATATCTGGTGCTTGATCATCTGTAACGGTAACATCAAATGTGCATTCTGCAGATGTATTTCCCGCTTCATCTTCTACTGTGTAGGTTACAGTTGTTGTTCCAACATCAAATGTACTTCCTGAGGTATGCGACTTGTTCCAAGTAAAGCCTAAACCGCTTGTACAATTATCAGTAGCGGTTGGATCTGTCCAAGTTACAAGAGCTGTACAATTATTATTATCGTTTGATTGAGAAATATTTGAAGGACAATCAACTATACTAGGAATTTGATCATCCGAAACTACAACATTGAAACTACAATCTGCGGTATTACCCGAAGCATCTGTTACTTGAAAAGTATTTGTTGTTGTTCCTACTGGGAATAAAGATCCGCTCGCTAAACCTGCAGTTTGAACTGTTGAAGAACCTGCACAATTATCTGTTCCCACTGGAGCAGTATATGTTACTAGTTTTGTGCAATTTCCTGAATCTGCTACATCAGAAACATCACCTGGACACGTGATTTCTGGATCAATATTGTCAGTAATTATTACATCAAAACTACATGTTGCTGTTAAACCAGCAGCATCTGTAACTACAAATGTGTTTGTTGTTGTTCCTACTGGAAAAGCTGAACCACTAACTAAACCAGCTGTTTGAACTGTAGATTGACCAGAGCAATTATCCGTTCCAACGGGTGCAGTATAATTTACTACTGCCGTACAATTCCCAGCGTCAACATTTGCGCTAATATTTGAAATACAAGCAATTTGAGGATCTTCATTGTCTATTACTTCAACAGTAAAACTACATTCAGCAGTGTTACCATAAGCATCTGTTACTTCAAATGTATTTGTAGTTGTTCCAACAGGAAATAATGAGCCAGAAGCTAATCCAGCAGTTTGTGAAGTTGAAGCTCCCGGAAAATTATCAGTACCAACAGGAGCGATATATGTTACGATTGCTCCACATTCACCCACATCATTATTTTCACTGATATTAGAAGGACAAGTAATCTCTGGATCTTCATTATCTACAATCGTAACATCAAATGAACATGTTAAGCTAATGTTTCCAGCACCATCCGTTGCTGTATATGTAACTTCTGTTACTCCAACATTAAAGAAATCTCCAGAGTTATGTGATTTTGCCCAGACCAAACTTCCAGAAGCTGTGCAGTTATCAGTTGCAGAAGGCTCTGTCCATGTTACCACAGCTCCAGCTTCACCGCTATCTGTATCTTGACTTATATTTGTTGGACAATTACTTAAAACAGGAAGTTCATTATCCTTAACTGTTACAGTGAATGTACAGTCTGCTGAATTTCCTGTTGCATCTGTTGCTGTTATTGTAATCAATTGAGTTGAATTATGACCTCCAGATAATGTTGAACCTGATATTGGAGATTGCGAAAGAACAATCGATCCCTCAGCAGTACAATTATCAGAAACAGTTACCAATGATGTATAGTCTGGTAAAGTTGCATCGCATGTTCCTGCATCAACATTTAATGTTTGATCTACGGGACATGTTATTTCTGGATTAACATTGTCTATTTGTACTGTAAATGGGTATTCAGTAACACAAGCTTCTGTTGAAATTGCTTTCAACAAATAAATTGTTGTACTTGAAATTGAAGTTGTATATGTGGTTGCTCCCAAATTTACTGTTCCTGCTTCGTTCCAAACTTGGTAAGTACTTCCATCAGTTGAGGTAGCTGTAATATCAAAATTAACCCCGGGACAAATTGGTGCCTCAGGGTCTAGTGTAACATTTATATTTGTTGGAACTGGATTAACAGTAATTGTTACTGTATTACTACTAATAGGAAGTAAATTCGTCCCATATGTATCCTCTACAGAAACCAATGAATAGGTTGTCGTCGTAGTCGGACTAATAGTTATATCATCATCACTTATTTCATCACTAGAATAGTTACTTACAGTATGATCGCTTGTACCATCATTGTATACTACTGTATATGGCCCAACCGATGCACTTATTGAAACCGCTATTGTTGTACTTTCTCCTGCACAAATAGTTGTGCTTCCAGATGAATACAGTTCGGCAACCTGGGCATTTACATTAGAAAATAAACCTACTCCCATAATAATAGGCAATAGAAAAATTAAAACTTTAAATATTGGTAATTTCTTTAAAAAGATTTGGTCTCCGTTAATACACGAAGGATTTGCTTCAGATTTGTAAATTTTCATGTCCATGTTAACTAAATTTAGGTTCAAATTAGTCGAAAAATCAAAGTTTGAATTAGGTTTAATGCTTCATTATTTTTCATTTACAAGGTAGAACGAAGCCCTTCAAAAAAGAATACCATTTATAGAATAGTAATAAGAAAAAGTATAATTTAAAAAAATGTATTTGAATCACCTATCTAATTTAATATAACTTAACTACCACTTAAAACCTCAACAATTTCAACTTTATAGAAATACCCTATTTTTATACAAAACATCAATTTTATTTTCTTTCATAAAAAATTGAACATTTTTTTTATGCATAATCTATTACTTAGTATGCTAATTTTCATATGTAATTAGTTTTGAATATTATTTTTTTGGTTCTACCACGAACGGCTTTAGCCCTCAACTTTGTTAATTTAGTGGAAAGAA
>PPCM01000516.1_pt1 | contig 31951 bp, 23 predicted proteins | sample 1555541 | NCBI WGS metagenome assembly PPCM01 (sample SAMN05284479, study PRJNA326546) | Marine sediment metagenome, whole genome shotgun sequencing project. | isolation source: marine sediment | place: Germany: Wadden Sea | collected 2012-09-05
AGGCAGAAGGTGGTCTTCTCCCCGTATGCCCTGTAGAGGATAAACTCGGCGGAGGTGATCACCCCGTCGGTGCCCTCCTTCTGGATACCGGGCAGGCCGTTCAGGGCCTTGTTGGTGATGTCCTTCCACAACCCCTTTTTCCGGACCTCGTCCCCGGCAAGCTCGATGCAACGCACTTTCCTGCCGTTCCGGCCGACGATATCGAAAAGGAGGGTGTCGCCGGGAAGGATCTTTCTCAGGGGATGGTTGACCCTTTTCACCTTGTAGAATGCCCCCCCGGGCATGGCAATGGAGTAGGAGATCAGGTTGTCGATGGCCGTGCCCCAGAGCACCGCGGTCTTGCCGCCGGCGTTTTCGGAAATATTGCCGCCGATGGTGGCGGCCCAGGCGCTGGTGGGGTCGGTCGCGAACACCAGTCCGTCGGCCTCGGCAAAGGCCATGGCATCCTGGGTGATCACCCCGGCTTCCACTTTGAGCACGGGCATCCTCTGGGTGGGTTTCCCCGCGTCTTCATCGGGAGCGGTAAACTCCCGCTCCTCCACGGGATGGATGCGGTTGAGCTTTTCCGTGTTGATGATCACGCAGTTGCCGGCCACCGGGACCGCCCCCCCGGTAAGGCCGGTGCCCCCGCCCCTGGGGATCACATGGAGACCCAGCTCACCGATGGCGGAAAGGAGGGGGGGAACCTGCGCTTCGGTCTCGGGCCGCACAACGGCAAGGGGCAGGTAGAGGCGCCAGTCCGTGGCGTCCGTGGCATGGCTGATCAGGGAAAAGGGATCGAAGCAGACATTGTCCCTGCCGATGATCGCCCCCAGTTTTTTACGGATCATGCCGCGCCGCTTCGCGGCGTCCGTGATCTCCTTTTTCAGCTCCTTCAGGCGTTCCCGGCAGAGTTTTACCAAGTGAAGCACCTTGGCGCTTCGCTCGGGGCCCACCCCCACCATCTTCACGGCGGCCTCGATAATGGAGAGATCCTTTTCGGCGGTGGCAAGGAAATGCCGTCTTCGCAGACGGGAATCGATCAACTCCTGGTAGAGAAACGGGTTTCGACGCAGGATAAAGAGGTCCCCCATGAAACGCATCACCAGCCTTGCGGATCTTCCCGTGATCCTTTGGCTTCTCAGCTCTTCGAGGTCGTCCCACACGGCGGGGCCGAACAGGTGGCGTATGATCAGCCGGTCGTCGGCCGAGGTGTAGTTGTAGGGGATTTCACGATAGTTGTTTTTGCTCATCTGCTGACTGCTTTTCCCGTTTTTCCAGTATTATTGTGGCGGCGTTAAATTCACGAACCCGGTCGCCCTGCCCGGCGGCCTCTATTAATATGTAAACCTGTATCCATGCTGTTGCGGTTCTTAACTGCCGGATTAATAAAAGGCTCCGGCCGATTTTTTGAAACGAGCCGGACTTCGGCAATTCTGTTGATTCAACTTGCCGAACCGACGGCATGTGTCATGGCGCCGGCTTGCCCCTCCCGGTTAAATATTTTCCCTTGTCTTGTGGAACTCGATTTCGGGCCACTGCTCCACGGCAAATCCCAGCTGCCATTCACTCGTGGTAAGGAATGTGAGGAACCCCTCCGAATCCTTGGCAAGGCTGCTGATGTTCTTTTTCTCGAACTCGTCCAGGGTTTTCTTGTCCTCGCAGGCGATCCACCGGGCCACCGAGTAATCGATGGGCTCGTAGACGGCATCCACGCTGTACTCGGCCTTGAGGCGGGCCATGGTCACCTCGAACTGGAGGACGCCCACCGCCCCGAGGATGTAGTCCGCGCCCCTCAGGGGCCTGAACACCTGGACGGCGCCCTCCTCGGCGAGCTGGACCAGCCCCTTCTGGAGCTGCTTGGTCTTCAGGGGGTTCTTGAGGATCACCCGTTTGAAATGCTCCGGCGCGAAGTTGGGGATGCCGGTGAACTTCAGGGGCTCCTTGTCGGTGAAGGTGTCGCCGATCTTGATGGTACCGTGGTTGTGGATACCGATAATATCCCCGGGAAACGCCTCCTCCACGTTGGCGCGGTCCTGGGCCATGAAGATGGTGGCGTTGGCGATGGTGACATCCTTGCCCAGGCGGTGATGGCGCACCTTCATGCCCCTGGTGAACTTGCCCGAGCAGATCCTGAAAAAGGCGATGCGGTCCCTGTGGGCAGGGTCCATGTTTGCCTGGATCTTGAAGGTGAATCCGGAGAAGGCCTCTTCGTAAGGCGAAACATCACGGCCGGCGGATGCGCGGGTGCCGGGTCCGGGGGCCGTCTCGACGAATGTGTCCAGGAGCTCCTTTACCCCGAAGTTGTTGATGGCGCTGCCGAAAAAGACCGGTGTCTGGCTGCCCGTAAGGTAATGCTCGATTTCGAAGGGGTTGGCCGCGCCCTCGATCAGCTCGATATCGTCGCGCAGCTCGTCCGCCTGGCTGCCCAGAAGCTCATCGAGCCGGGGATCGGAAAGATCGCTGATCACGACACTGTCGTTGTGGGCGGTCTCCTGGCCGGGGGTAAAGAGCTGAAGCTCCTTGCGAAAGAGGTTGTAAACGCCCTTGAACTGTTTTCCCATGCCGATGGGCCAGGTGAGGGGCGCGCACTCCACCTGGAGCTTGTCCTCGATTTCGGCCAGGAGATCCAGGGGGGACATGCCGTCCCTGTCCAGCTTGTTGATAAAGGTGATGATGGGGGTGTTCCGCATGCGGCACACCTCCATGAGCTTTTCCGTCTGGGGCTCGACCCCCTTGGCGCTGTCGATGATCATCAGGGCGCTGTCCACGGCCGTGAGAACCCGGTAGGTGTCCTCGGAAAAGTCCTTATGGCCCGGTGTGTCCAGGAGGTTGACCTCGTAGTCCTTATAATCGAACTTCATCACCGAGGAGGTGACCGAGATGCCGCGCTCCTGCTCGATGGCCATCCAGTCGCTGGTGGCGTGCCGTGCCGTTTTCCGGGATTTCACGGCACCTGCCTGCTTGATGGCTCCGCCGAAGAGGAGGAGCTTTTCGGTAAGGGTTGTTTTTCCGGCATCGGGATGGCTGATGATGCCGAAGGTCCTGCGGCGGTCGATCTCCTTCTGGTGGAGCTGACTGATAGCTGGGGCACTCATAAATCAAAAAAATCCTGTGGTGAAAATTTTTTATATTGAAAGAATGGGAGGGCTAAAATTGCGCATTTCGCAATTTTGATGCTGCAAAATCCCATGCTCCGTTTCTGTTTGTTTTGTAACTTCTCGTTATTCAAGGGTTTGTGTGTTGTTTTCGGTTTTGATGAAAACGTTGGTACATGGCTCCCAAGGGCCAACCACGGCGAACGAGAAATTTTGCATAATACATTTTTTTTTCGTAAACCACAACCCCTCAAATTCAACACCGGTTTTTACCCGTAATGAAAAAAGTGCGACACCGGTTGTCACGCGTCGGTATGTGTCGGTGTTTGATTTGACACGATCTTTCCGGCTTTTGGGGCTTTCATTGCCATCCGGGCGGAAGGTTTGGCCCCACAAAAATCCGAAGAAAAGCATTGGGAACGGATGCCGTTTCCCCCTTTGAGAATCGGGTCCCTTCGTTGATGATGGAAATGTGATTTCGGAGGGGATTTTCTGCGCTTTACGAAATCCATAAAAAAAATCAGCCGGCGGTAAGATTTCGCTGGATGGCCTTTGCCCGGAGTAACGGGATTGTCCGGGAGCTTCCGTTCGGCCGGGGCGGGGACTGCTGCCGGGGAACCGGGAAGGGGTTGTTTTGCCGAAGCTGTTTGCGCTTGCACGGCAGCAGGAGCTTAATGCTGTTGACAATCGAGGCGGTGAGCATTTATGGTGAATTTTACTACATATGACGAAATTAGGGATTAATCGCCCGGGTATCCATGTCGAAAGCACATCCAAACGATCAATTACGACGAAAGGAAGGTCCTTATGCCGATTATCACCATTTCAAGGGGCAGTTACTATAAGGGAAAACAGGTTGCCGAAAAAGTGGCGGAGACCCTGGGATGGGAGTGCTTTTCCAGGGACAGCCTTATCGATCAATCGGACCTGTTCCATGATCCCGATTTCAAGCTCGTCCGGAACATTCTCGACGCCACGATGATCCTTGATCGTTTTCCCTATGGAAAGGAGCGGTACGTGGAGGTGGTGCGTGCCGGCCTTCTCGAGGTTTTCAACAGGGACAACGTTGTATACCACGGGCTTGCGGGCGGATATTTTCTCGGCAACATTGCCCATCAGCTCAGGGTGAGGATCATCGCCGATACCGAGGACAGGGTGGCGGAGGAGATGGAGCGTGAAAATATCTCGGCCGACGAAGCCCGTCTCACCCTGAAGAAGGACGATGAAGAAAGGCGAAAGTGGAGTCTTTACCTCCATGGGGTGGATACCTGGGACCCGAAGCATTACGACCTTGTGATCAACATCGGTTCCCTGACCGTGGACGATGCCGTGGACATCATCCAGAATACGGCACTCCTTCCACGTTTCCAGGCAACTGGAGACTCTCTTTCAACGGTGAGGGACATGGCTCTTGAGGCCCGGGCAAAGGCAGGGCTCTTCCAGTATCCCAATGCCGTGGTTTCGGTCAAGGAGGGAAGGGTGTTTGTGGAATTAAAAGCACCGGATGAACAGAAAGAGGATATTGTTTCCACGATAGAAGCGGTCGTTGGTGATATAGATGATGTGGCGGGGATAGAGGTGCGGGTTGTGCCCTATTTCTGATAAGGGAAACAGACGGGCCGGGTACGCCGGCGGATACCCGCGCCTGATGGAAGAGTTCATTGCGGAATGGAACCGGTTCCCATTTGCTTGCCGTTAATCCGGTAAGGACATATGCGTATATTCCCAAATAGAACGGCGGCGAGTGTGCTGACTTGACTTACATGTGCCATTTAAAATCTCGATGGTGGTGGGGAAGTTTCGTCGCTTTGTTGGGAATCGTCGTTGCCGGAAATTCATTCTCCCGGCGGAAGATTTCGGTTTGTTCCCGGCCACAGCGTTCGGGGTGTCTGAACGCTGTGGGTGAGTCGGGTTGGGAACTAAAAATAACGATGATTCAGGAGAGAACGGCTGTTTGAAACGAGTCTCCCCCTCCAGGGTGTGGAACTGTTTATTTCCTCAAACATTCAATCTGTTAAACCTAAATCTTCCCTTTTCTCCTTAGGGAATTGGGTGCAGATGACACGGTAGCTTGAATAAAGATCCAGGAAGCGTTTTGAGAAAAACAAGCCGACCAGAACCACAACGACTGAAACGATCGCTGTAACCCATGTTATGATTGTGTGTGAAACCGATATGTCTTTTTCCAGGCGGTTTATCGAGGATGTAAGTGCAATGAATTTTTCGCGGTGTTTAACCTGCTCGAGTTGAATTGATTTGACTTGATCTGTAAACGCTTTAATGGAGCCAATGCTCTCGGTTATATGGGCGAATTTTTTGTCGACATCGGTTTTGGCTTCCTTGAAATAGGCTAATTCCCCGGATAGTTTTTCAATGCGCTCTTGAGTTTTGTTGAAGGTGTCGTTTATGTTCTGGAGATTGGCGTCAATTCCCTGGTTTGTTTTTCCGAGTTCGTCCGCAAGAGTCGCCAGGTCCTCTTCCGTGGTGGCGTTGGAAATAGCGGGAATACAAACTATAAGAAGAACGATTAAGATGAATGAGTACTTCATTGGGTTACCTCGTTGATTTTGGTTGTGTTTTCCGTGATGAGTACATACTCTCCGTTTTTATCCTTATTGTATACCCGGAAAATATAATCACCCGGTTTTGAAGCGAAGACGTATTTGTTGACCCTGTAGTAATCATCAATGGCATTTAGTTTCCTGTCGTATATCAGCCATTTTTTGTCGGTATTGTAATTTGACAAAACCTCCGTGTTGCCGTTATATAACCGTCTCCACTCCAAATACAGTGTGTTTTTAACAACATTCGTCGTGTCCGATGAAATTTTTATGTAAGCAAAAAGTCTGAGGATGTTTCCTCCTTCTAATACCTCCATTTCTTCTATTGGAGAATTTAGTTTTTGGTCTGCCGTCGTGAGGGCCACGGTGATTTGGTCCCCGGCCTCGGCGATGGAAACGGAAAAGAACAATAGTGTGCTGTAGAACAATGCATAAGTTAGAGTCTTCATTTATCACCTTTCATTTTGAAATCATTTATGCGGCTCACCGGAAATGGAGAGCGGGAAACAATAGTTTAATTTAAGGGGACGTCGGCCTGAACACTTGAAGTATGGATAAAAGACTCGGTCCGTGTCTTTCACGACGGCGTTTATAGCCGGGGCATGTAGATATAAATGCGATATTCCGATTCAACTCCCTCCAATGCTCAAGGTGTTTCTGTTGAATGATCCAATTTGATTGTGCAACACCTTTGCATACAGCAATCCGGCATCAATCTGAATTTGGACTTTCCTATACCGATGTGAATTTCTACAGCTTATTGCTGTTAAACTATTTTTTTAAAGGGTAGTCTGTCAATTGAAAATATTATTTGCTGAATAAACAGTGTGAAATACGTGTTGTGGGTGGGCGTATAAATACTTGCTTTGAGACGGGCGTTGTTATCGAGGCTGGATAGCTCCGAAATACCGGGCTTTGCGGTGCGGGGATGATGACTTTAACTGCGGTTACCGACATTACGGAACCCTTCATCGGAAAAAAAGTGGTGATTCATTTTCCAGGGTTTTGCCGGCAAGAGGATGGAACGTTTGGGTTCCATGAGCAATGGTTTCCCTATGAGAACATGGCCTCTTCTCTCCGGCTTGAGACGGGTTTTCCGTTGGATTATAAAGATCAGGTATTATTTACAGGTTTCACGAGTATGAGAGGAAGCTGTTTTCGGCGGAATCGATGCCGCAACGGTCGTAACAATAATAATCACGCCGCCCGCCGCAGTGGGAAGTGCCGGGACCTCTCCAAGGAGAACAAGGGCAAAGAGGGTCCCGTAAACGGGTTCAAGTCCCGCGATGATGCTTGCGGTTTGGGCCTTGATATGGGTGAGGCCCTTGATGAAGAGGGTGTGGGCCAGGGCCGTGCAGAAGATTCCCAGAAAAGCCGTGAGGATCAGGTTCTTTCCCGTGAAAAGAAGCGGCATCTCCCCGAGGGAGAAGGGAAGCAGGAAGAGCATGGCAAAGCCGTTCTGAAAAAAGGCGATGAGCGAGGAGGGGTGGGTTCCCGCGTATTTCCTGTTGATAAGGGAGAGAACGGCGAAGGTGAAACCGGAGACGGTGCCCCAGAAAGCCCCTTGGGTGATATTGTTGCCGAAATCGGGCGACGGAACCACCAGAACCATTCCAAGGAAAATGGCAAGGGCCATGACAATATCCACGGGTTTGAGGCGCTCCTTGAAGAAGACCGGCTCCATGAACGTCACGAACAGAGGGAAGGTGGAAAAGGAGATCAGGCCCACGGCAACGGTGGATATCTGGATGGCGTGGAAAAAGGTGACCCAGTGGACGGCGAGGGTCGCGCCGAGGATTACAAAAACCCCGAGGTTCCTTCCGGAGCCGGTTGTGATGGGGGTTCCCGTTTTTAGGAGGAGCAGCACCAGGACAAAGCTTGCAAAGAGGGTCCTGCCGAACACGATGGAAAGGGGGGAGAGGGGGAGAAACTTTCCGAAGAGCCCTGAAAGGCCGAACAGAAGAACCGAAATGTGAATCTCGAGGAGTCCGAAAGAGCTTTTCATAAGGGATACCTTTTGCCGGGGGATCACAGCAGGCAAAAAACGCGCCTGCCGAATAATCGGCAGGCGCGTTCTTGTTCAATGGGCAATCCTTCGGGAAATGGGCGAAAGCTGAACTCGTGAGCCTTTTTCGCTTTCGCCCCGATCATATGCGGCCGAAGAATATCAGCGGGTAAGCTGGCGGTACCGGATCCGGTGGGGCTGATCCGCTTCCGCGCCGAGCCTCGCCTTTCTGTCCGCCTCGTACTCGCTGTAGTTGCCGTCGAACCAGACCACCTTGCTGTCCCCCTCGAAGGCCAGGATATGGGTGACGATCCTGTCCAGGAACCAGCGGTCATGGCTGATCACGACGGCGCAGCCGGCGAAGTTCTCGAGGGCCTCTTCCAGCGCTCTCATGGTGTTCACGTCAAGGTCGTTGGTGGGCTCATCCAGGAGCAGAACATTGGCCTCCTCGGTGAGCATCCTCGCCAGGTGAACGCGGTTTCTGCCGCCGCCCGAAAGGGCGCCCACCTTTTTCTGCTGCTCGCTGCCGGAGAAGTTGAACTTGGAAACATAGGCCCTGGAGTTCAGCTCCCTTCCGCCGATGAGCATGGTGTCCTGGCCGTGGGAGATGGTCTCCCAGATGGTCTTCTCGGGGTCGAGAACATCACGGCTCTGGTCCACATAGGCGATTTTAACGGTCTGGCCGATCTTGAATGTACCGGAATCCGCCTCTTCCTGGCCGGTGATCATCTTGAAGAGGGTGGTCTTGCCCGCGCCGTTGGGTCCGATAATACCCACGATGCCGCCGGGGGGGAGGTTGAACTCCATATCCTCCACGAGAAGCTTCTCGCCAAAGGCCTTGCTCACCTTTTCCGCCTCGACCACCACATCACCCAGCCTGGGCCCGGGGGGAATAAACATCTCCATCTGGCTTTCCCGCTCAACGGCGTCCGCCGCAAGAAGCTCGTTGTAGGAGTTGATGCGGGCCTTGGCCTTGGCATGACGGCCCTTGGGGCTCATCCTGATCCATTCGAGCTCCCGCTGCAGGGTCTTCTGGCGCTTGCTCTCGGATTTTTCCTGCTGGGCAAGTCGTTTGGATTTCTGCTCCAGCCATGAGGAGTAGTTGCCCTCCCAGGGGATGCCCTCGCCCCGGTCCAGCTCGAGGATCCAGCCCGCCACATTGTCCAGGAAGTAGCGATCATGGGTCACGGCGATGATGGTGCCCTCGTAGCGCTGGAGATGCTGCTCCAGCCATGCGACGGTCTCGGCGTCCAGGTGGTTGGTGGGCTCATCGAGGAGCAGGATCTCGGGTTTCTGGAGCAGGAGGCGGCAGAGGGCAACGCGCCTCTTCTCTCCGCCGGACAGAACATCCACCACGGTGTCCGCGGGGGGGCAGCGAAGGGAGTCCATTGCCATCTCCAGGCGGGCATCCAGGTCCCATGCGTTGTGGTTGTCAAGCTGCTCCTGGACCTCGCCCTGGCGGGTGATCAGCTTGTCCATGGCATCGTCGTCCATGGGCTCGGCAAACTTCGCATTGATCTCGTCATACTCCTTCACGAGATCAACGATATGCTGCACACCCTCTTCAACGATCTCGCGAACGGTCTTGCCGGCCTCGAGCATGGGCTCCTGCTCGAGGTATCCCACGGTAAAGCCGTCCGAGAGGATCGTCTTTCCCGTGTAATCGGGGTCCACGCCGGCAAGGATCTTGAGAAGGGAACTCTTACCCGAGCCGTTGAGGCCCAGGACACCGATCTTTGCACCGTAGAAATAGGAGAGGTAGATGTCCTTGAGGACGGGTTTCTTGTCGTAAAACTTGCTCACTCCAATCATGGAGTAGATGACTTTCTTGGTATCGACGCTCATCTGTTCTGTTCTTCCTCCTGGTTTGCCGCACTTTGTACGGGAACCATGAAATAGTATCGTTGATGTCACCGCAGCTTAAAGCGCGGGACATTTTATCTGCTTGGTGGTGATGATCAAATCATCCGGGCCTGTTCCACGCCTTCCATGTCACAATGCTCCGGTTCTCGGCTCGGCCCGGTGATCGTTATCAACATTTATTATGCGCTGATGATCGGGCGCGGTAATGGAACAAACTCATCAGTTTGCCGCATTTGATCGGCGTCCTATTCACCGGTTCCGCCGGAATTCCGGCTATTCGGCTGGGATTCAGCAAGGAGCGCCTCGCATGTTGCCTGAACATAATTGGGTCCATGCCCGGCGCCCCGCTTCGCAGGCAGCGGTTGATAACCGGGACTTGCAGCAAACTTGGTTCAGGTTAAAGAGTTCATATTCCCGGGCTGCGAACTCAACTTGCGGGGGAGAGCTTCGGGAAGTTTTTGTCCAGAACCTTGTTCCACTCGTCGACCTTATTCCGGACGGCCTTCATCTCCTCCGTGGCTTTACCCATGATGCTGATCCCCTGGATGGTGTCGCCCTTGCGAATGCTGTTGACCACATCCTGGCCGTCGATCACGCGGCCGAATACCGAATGGCGGTTGTCCAGGTGGGGGGTGGGAACATGGGTGATGAAGAACTGGCTGCCGTTGGTGCCGGGGCCCGCGTTGGCCATGGAGAGGATGCCCGGGCGATCGTGCTTCAGGGTGGGGTGGAACTCATCCTTGAAACGATAGCCGGGGCCGCCGCGACCGTTGCCCTTGGGGTCTCCGCCCTGGATCATGAACTTCTTGATGACCCTGTGAAACTTCAGGTTGTCGTAGTATCCGCGTTTGGCGAGGTTCACGAAGTTGGCCACCGTGAGGGGGGTCTTGTGGCCGTTCAGTTCGATCTCGATGACCCCCTTGCTGGTCATGATAACGGCAACGGGGTTCTTTGTCTCTTTTTTCACGGCCACGCCGGAAGCGGCCCATGGCGCGGTTGCCGTAACAAGGTGGGCCATGGACAGAATAAAGAGAAGGGTGAACAGTTTTGCGAGGTTCTTTTTCAATTTCGATCTCCTGTGTGGACGATTCGGTTGCCGGGGCTGTAATGAAACATGTTGCCGATCAACTATTCCCTGCATGCGATGCATTCGATCTCCACCAGGGCATCCATTGGAAGTTTGGCGACCTCGATGGTGGACCTGGCCGGCTTGTGATCCCCGAGGATGCTCTCGTAGACGGCGTTCATTTTTGGGAAATCATCCATGTTCTTCAGGAAAACGGTTGTCTTGAGGATGTTCTCGAATGAGAGGCCCGCCTCGCCCAGAACGGCGGCGATGTTTTCAAAAACCTTGCGGGTCTGGACTTCGATATCGTTTTCCACGAGCGTCATGGTCTCGGGGTCCAGGGGGATCTGGCCCGAGCAGAACACGAGGTTGGAAAGAACGGCCGCATGGGAGTAAGGGCCGACTGCTTTGGGGGCTTTGGGGGCATTGATGAATTTCATGGGGAATCTCCTTGTCCTGTCAAAAGGGGTGCATAATGGTTTTACGGAGTTTCAATTCTCCGGTGCATCCGCCGGCCGCTTATCCGCCGGGCCACCGGTGCTTCACTGTTTAATTCACATTGTGGGTCCTGCAAATGAGGGCCTTTGCGTTTTAATATGCCCGCCCTCAAAAAAAAACATGGTTTTCCGGGATTCCCGTCAAGGAATTCCGGGGAAAAGCGCGTCTTGAGCCGGGAAATCAGGAAGCCGCAGGGGGCTCGATGGGTTTGTATCCGTGTTTCTTCGCATACCCCGGAAAAAGCCGGATGGCGTCGTTCAGGGGAATAAAGCCGAGAAAGGCCCGGCGGCGCATGCTCCTGTAGCTGGCGATGAGGTTGGTGAAGGGCGCCGTGCCGTAAAGGGAGCGGTGACCGCCCCAGGTGTCGTTGTTGATGCCGAAGCGGTGGGTTCCGAAAAACAGATGAACCAGCATCTTCCAGTTTTCAAGAAGGTAATTCAGCCTGAATACAACATGCTCTTTTTCCATGGCGTGTTCCTTGGTGATTCCTTTGCGGGTAATCGGTTTTAAAAAATTTCCGGGACAGGGGGGGCCGGATGAATTATCCGCTCCGGACGGGGCCCGGTAGCGGGGAGACGTCCTGAACCCGAGGCCCGGGAAAAACGGATGAACGGGAAAGCGCGCGGGAGGGTTGTTTTACGGGGCCGGGAAAGCGGGTGTCCCCCGAAACGATGAAGATCGAGGGACTTGAAACAGCTATTTACCGCAGCATTTTTTAAACTTCTTTCCGCTGCCGCAGGGGCACGGCTCGTTGCGTCCCACCTTGGGAGTCTCCCTTTTAACGGGTTTCTTGGCCACCGCTTCCCCATCCTCGAAAAACCACCTGCCGTCCTCTTTCTTGAAGGTGGCCAGTTCGTGGTGAACGGTCTTTGCACCCTGCTGTGAAAATTCGGCCATGAACTCCACTTCGCCTTCCGTGTCCTCCGGGCCGCCGTCCTTTGTGCTCAGGATCCGGATACCGTGCCATTCGGAGTTTTCGGCCCACTCGCGGCTTCCCTCGGGGTCGTGCTGGTCCCTCTGGGAGGGCTGGGTGCTGGTGTAGAGGTAATCCATCTCGACCTTGGCAAAGGCCGTGTAACGGGAGCGCATGAGCTTTTCCGCCGTATCGGGAAAGGCGGTTCCCTTGATGAACGGTTCACAGCACTCTGAATATTCCACATTTGATCCACAGGGGCATTGCTCCATGCCGGACTCCTTATCTCGATCTGTTTACGGTTTTGCCGGGAAGCGGTCTTGCACCTGGGCATGCCCCGGAAAACCCTTTTATTGATAATATTGACAATCCCCGGAAGCCCCTTGCGGGAGTTCCCGGGAAACCGTACCGTACCGGAGCGGTTCCGGTCTCCCATGTCGGCAGCCGTTGGCGGCGCCTTGCGGATATTCGGGCGTCAATTCAAATCGCCACGTTTACCTTGGTCGCGGCCAGCTTTTGTACCAGACAAAGCGGCTCGATTTCAACTAAAAAACCCCTCTTGCCGCCGTTGATATAAATTTTATCAAGGGCAAGGACGGTTTCCTCCACATATACGGGAAGGGCCTTTCGCGTTCCAAAGGGACTGATCCCCCCCACCTGATAACCCGTGTGCTTGAGGGCGGTTTCCGGGGTCACCGGTGAAACCTGTTTCACCGAGAGCTGCCTGGCAAGGGATTTGGTGGAGACCTCCCTGTCCCCGTGCATAAGGATCACAAGGCCCTTTTTCGCCTCCGTTTCCAGGACAAGGGTCTTGATCACCGAATTCTCCGAAACCCCGAGGAAATCGGCCGCGTGTCCCGTGCCCCCGTGCTCCTCGTAAGGGTAGGGGTGGGGGGTGAACGGAATCTTTCCGGCCTTGAGGAATCTCACGGCAGGGGTCGTCGGGTAACCTTTTTTAGCCATCTCTCTCTCCTCCGGATTCTAATAACCGCCTTTGTACAGGAGATTTTCCAGGTCCACCCGGGCCATCACGTCCGTGAAGATCTCCCCCAGAACTTTATCGGGGTGGGCGTCACTTGGAAAGCGCACCCTCTCGGCCCTGCCGTTCACGGATTGCTCGGCCGTGACCATGTTGTCCCTCCAGAACCTGACGTCGATGTTCAGGGTCAGCTCCCATTTGAAGTCGGCAAGGTCCAGGAAGAAGTCCTTGACGGCGACCTCCACCACGGGCAGATCCCCCCCGGCAAGGGGCGGCACCACCATGCCCATGTTTTCCATCTTGCTTTTCATGGCCGTTTCGAACAGCTCGGCGGGTTCGTAGATGCCCACGGGGGTCTGGCTCCCGGACAGGGCAAGGGAGAAGTAGCCCGTGAAATCCTTCAATTTGCCCTTTGCCGAAGCGGACAGGGTTTCCTTTGATTCCCGTTCATCCACGACCCTTACGGCAACCTTTTTGGCCGCGAGGGCATCGCTTGTGGGATTCATCAGGTAGTCCACCCGGATGGTGGGACGGGCCGCGCAGGAAAATGTCGTGAGCGACAGTATGAGAAGTATTAATAAAGAGGGTTTGGAGGGGATTGTTGCTCTCATCGGAGGTTCCTTTCAGAATCGTCTAATGATCGATCGGGTAATTTCAATGTTCTCTTTATAAGCAGGGTCCTTGTGACCCTGGCGACCGTTTCCAGGTTGTGGTCGATGATCTCCACGAAAAATCCCGGGCGGTATGGGTCGCTGTCTTCGGTTTGCCGGCGGATATGGTCGAGCTGACTGCCCGTGAGGGTAATGGTTGCGCTAACCGGACCCTTTGGGGGCATTATATGCTCTATGGCGCCCCCGAGGTCCTCGACGGTATAATCGTCTCCGAGGTTCCACTGGAGCATCACCATGTGGAACGGTTCGCACATGGCGTAGAGGTTCCCGCTTGAATGGGTGCCCGAGGCGCTCCATCCCTTCAGGGGAAGTGTCACAAGGATCTTCCGGTAATCCGCCGACACCTCCCCGACCCGTGTTCCGGTACACCGGAAGGGGGGGCGGATATTCATCAGGAACTTGAATACCCAAGGCCTTGCGGTGAATGAATCTTTCTTGAACATTTTCCTGCCTCGCCCGGCTGGGCCGGAATGCTGGTTACCTGTAAAACGAAACAACCGGTTCCCGCATCAACAGATCGATGGCGGAACCCGCGTCCTTTGCCGTCTGGGGAAAATGGGCCTTCAGGTTCTTCAGGTGGCGCAGGTTGTCGGCGGTCCTCAGGATCACCCGGGCCAGGTCCCCCTCGGCAAGGGTGGAGAGGCGCACCACCTTTTCCCACTCCATTCCCGATGCCCATGCGTGGATGGTCACGGTGGGCAGAAGATAGAGGGGGGGCACCTCGAATCCCCATTTGAGCATCTTGCGCGCGAACGGGGTGAGGGCCGTGCGCATCTTGAAAAAGGTGTTCACCACCCCGGCCTCGACCTTGGAGCGGTTCACATGGTCGTCCTCGGACTCCCTTTCGTTCACGAACGAGGCCATGAGGCCGGCAAGGAGGGCCGGGTCGTTCTCGGGGAAAAGATTCAGGCGGAAGCTCTGGGCCACGAGCAGGGGGGTGTCGATCCTCAGGCGGGATGCCCACTCCCCGTCGGGTGTGAGTTTTCCCTCCTCGCCGACATACCCCTCTTCCGTGAGAAACTCCAGGTGCAGGGAGAAATCCTCCCACAGGTATTTCAGGTCCTCTCCGAAAAATTTCCGGGTGGGATTCTTTTTTCCCGTGCGGCTGATAAGAAACGAGGCAAAGGAGTTCTTGATGAGCGCCTCGATCTGGTCTGGGGTGTTGGAGAGAAGGAGGTTCAGGACCATGGAAAAATCGATCCGGATCTGGCTGAGCACGTCCGAGGGGGGCGCTTTAACCAGCTTTGCCATGAGCTTCAGGTTCATAAATCGTCCGGGGAGCACGGTGGCAAAGCCGATGCTGTCCATGCCGCGCCTGCCCGCCCTTCCCGCCATCTGCTGAAACTGGGTGGGGTCCAGGGAGACGAACTCGGTGCCGTTGAACCGGTCCGAATTCAGAATCACCACGGTCCTTGCCGGAAAGTTCACCCCCGCCGCCACCGTGGAGGTGGCGAACATGGCGTCCAGAAGCCCTTCGGCCATCAGGGATTCCACCACGACCTTCCAGGCGGGGAGCTGGCCGCTGTGGTGGGAGCCCACGGCAAGGTTCTCCAGGAGCCACCGCTGGCGGTGGCGCTCGATATGGGGGCTGTGGGCCGTGAGCTCCTCGATGCGCCTGCTGAGTTTCTCCTTCCGGTCCGGGTCCGGGGCGAGGAGCTCCCCGGAGCAGAGCTCCAGGGCCTGGTCGCAGTCCGCCCTGGATTTCAGGAAAAAGATGGCCGGCAGGAGGTCGTACTTCTTGAGTACCCCAAGGACTTCGGCCATGGGGGGCAGCTTTCCCATGGGAGCAATGGCGGGCGGGTTTTTCTGCATGTCAAAACCGGCCACCTTCTTGTGGAGGCGGGATCTGCCGTCGCCCTCCCCTTTGTCCACAAGGGGATAAAGGGTTCCCGAAGGGTGAAAAAACAGGGGGAAGAGGGGGACCGGCCGTTTCGTTTCCTCCACCACCACGCATTTTCGCTCCCGTATGGCGGTGAGCCAGCCCGCGATCTGGTAGGCGTTTCCGATGGTGGCCGAGAGCATGAGCAGGGGGATCCTCGGGGGAAGGTAGATCATGATCTCCTCCCAGACCACCCCCCTGTCCTCGTCTCCCAGGTAATGGGCTTCGTCCAGGATCACGAGGTCCGTTCCAAGGTCTTCTCCCTTGTGCATGGCGTCGTAGAGGTGGTTTCTCAGGATTTCGGTGGTGCCGATGACAACCGCCGCATCGGGGTTCTCCTTGCGGTCTCCCGTGAGAATCCCCACGTTCTCCTCCCCGAACACCTCGACGAACTTTCGATAGATGGTGTTGCTGAGGGCCTTGAGGGGGGTGCCGTACCAGGCCTTTCCCCCCTGCTCCAGGGTGCGGGCGACGGTGCGCTCGGCAATCCAGGTCTTTCCCGCTCCCGTGGGGGCGGTGACCAGGCAGTCCGCGTAGGTCATGGTCTCCACGGCCTTGATCTGGAACGGGTCCGGCGTGAACGCTTCCTTTTCGGGGGTGCCGATACGCTGAAAAACCTTTTGCAGGCTCACGTGGGAACCGGGGCGGATTCCCGGAATATTGCTTTTTTTGCGAGGCCTTCTTCTGCCGCGATATCTGTTTCTTGAGTCTTTTGCTGAACGGTGCATTCTGTTCCGATCCGGCACTGGGCCGGTAATGGTGTCGTTGGGTACGCGGGATGCCCTTTGGCTCCCGGGCGTTCATTTCGCGTATAAAAGGTGACGTTTTCGTACCGGCCTTTCGCCGGCACGCCCTACCGGATTCGTTTATATCCCGAAGGCGCCACATGATAATTCAAAAAGATGTTCGTTTACAGGCTAAAAACCGATCCGGTGATGCCGGTATCCGAACAAACTCAAAACTATATATTATCACGGGCGGTTTGCAAAGGGAAACCTTCCGATGCCCCGCCGGTGGCCGGGGCGTATGAAGGAAAATATGGGGCGCCCTCTGAAAAAGGGGACGGGTGAATTTCTTGCAAAGGGATAGGGGGGATGTTAGGGTGCCGATGCCGGAAAGGCCTGAATTGTGCATGGCGGGGCCAGGAAGCCGGTGGATATCACCGTGGAAGTTCACGGGCCATATATAATAAAATACAGGAATACGGATTGTTTTGCCGGCCCGGATGCTTTTGGGGGACCGGCTGCCATATATAAGGAGAACCATTGATCCCTGACGAGAACAACAACGACATAAAACCGCAAATTCTGGCTCCGGCCGGCAACAAGGCGTCGTTCCTTGCGGCACTTGCGGCGGAAGCGGATGCGATCTACTGCGGCCTCAAGAACTTTTCGGCCCGCATGGAGGCGGACAACTTCAGCATGGAAGAGCTGGCCCGCCTGACGACCCTTGCCCGAAACAGGGGCGTCAAGGTCTATGTGGCCCTGAACACCCTTGTGAAGCCGGGTGATATGGAGAGCGCCGGAAAGCTTCTGGACAAGCTTACCACCCAGGTGGAGCCCGATGCGATTATCATTGCCGATCTGGCATTCGTTCAGCTGGCCAAACAGGTGGGCTTCAAGGGGGAGCTCCATCTTTCAACCCTCGCCAACATGAGCTTTACACGGGGGCTGTCCACCGCGGCCAAAATTCCGGGGATCACGAGGGTGGTGATTCCCAGGGAGATGGATATCGACGAGATCAAGGCCATGGCCGGGGCCTGTCCGGACGGCATGGACCTTGAGGCGTTTATCCACGGCGCCCTCTGTTACGCGGTGTCGGGCAGGTGCTACTGGAGCAGCTTCTTCGGGGGAAAGAGCGGGCTCAGGGGGCGCTGTGTGCAGCCCTGCAGGCGGCTCTACACCCAGGACAGGGAAAAGAAGCGCTTCTTCTCCTGCCAGGACTTGAGCCTCGATGTGCTGGTAAAGGTGCTGGCGGATGTTCCCAAGGTGGGGGTATGGAAGATCGAGGGGCGAAAGAAGGGGCCCCACTATGTTTATTACACGGTTTCCGCCTATCGTACCCTCAGGGACCGGGGCAGGGAGCCCGCCATGAAAAAGGTGGCCCTTTCGCTGCTGGAGCAGGCCCTGGGCAGAAGGAGCACCCATTACAACTTCCTCCCCCAGCGTCCCCAGAATCCCGTGGACACGGGCTCCCAGACAGGCTCGGGCCTCCTTGTGGGCAAGGTCCAGGGGGGCGGCGCCAAGCCCTATATGGTCCCCCGGCAGGAACTTCTGTCCGGCGATCTTCTGCGCGTGGGATACGAGGACGAGCCCGGCCACCGTATCGTCCGGGTCACCAAGCGCATTCCCAAGAGGGGAAGGCTGGTCCTCAAGGCCTCCTCCGTAAGGGGGGGCAGCCCGGTGTTCCTGGTGGACAGAAGGGAAAAGGAGATGGAGCAGCTGATCAAGGGGCTGGAGGGGGAGCTGGAGCGGATTCCCGTAAAATCCACCACGCCCTCCTCGGCAACCCTTTCCTTCCCGAGGGGCGGAAGGCGAAAGGGGCAGCCCCTGGAGATGACCGTGCGGCGCAGGCCGGGCAGGGACAGAAACCAGGGGGTGTGGCTCTCGGAGGATGCCGCAAGGACCGTCAAGGGCGGCGGGGGCTGGGTGTGGTTGCCCCCGGTGGTGTGGCCCGAGGAGGAGGAGCGGCTCATGGAGTATATTGCCCGGATCATCAGGAAGGGGGGGAAAAACTTCGTGCTCAACGCCCCCTGGCAGCTCTCCCTGTTTGAAACCGGCGGAAAGAAGCGGGATGCAAAGCTGAACCTCTGGGCCGGCCCCTTCTGCAACCAGGCAAACGGCCTCTCCATCAAGACCCTTGCGGACATGGGCTTTTCCGGGGTGATCGTGAGCCCCGAGCTTTCCCGTGAAGAGTTCCTGATGCTGCCGAAGCAGAGTCCGCTGCCTCTGGGGGTGGTGGTGTCGGGCTACTGGCCCCTTGCCGTGGCAAGGACCCTGGCCGAGGAGTTCAATGCCGGCGAGACCTTCAAGAGTCCCATGGGAGAACCGGGATGGGTAAAGAGGTACGGTTCGGATTACTGGATCTATCCGGGCTGGAAGCTGGACATCACCTCCAAGCGGGATGAGCTTGCCAAAGCCGGGTATGCCATGTTTGTTTCCCTTGAGGAATCGGTGCCCAAAAAGGTGGAGCTGAAGAGCAGACCGGGGCTCTGGAACTGGAACCTTCGTCTCCTTTAAATATCTCCCCCCCTTCGATCTAATTGAATCAAGGCGCGTGGGCCGGGGAAGGCTCGGCATCTTTCCACACTCCGGATTGAAGCCGGCGGGAAAAATTGAAATATGGGATTTGAGCCCCCAAAGACGGAGTAACGGGCGCCGGCTGTCCAATGAAGAGATGACTTGGGTATGGGAGTGCCGGCACCGTTATCCCTGTTTTCGACTTTCCCTCATTTTGCCAACTAAGTATTTGGCCCGGGTACCGGCGTGATTCACTTTAGAGTTATTAAGTAACGGGGCCCCTGTTTTGGTGAGGGCTTATTGCGAGAAATCAGGCCGGGGGGCCAAAAACCGTGATGAATGATTTTTTATCCGCGGGGAACCGGAAATGGTGTCCCCGTGTCACGGCTATTAATTCTTGACGGATGAGTCTAAAAGGTTCATCTATAGTTGACGCAATCGGTCCGGCTTCGGGGAGAGGTGGTGCTTTCCCGGGGGATCGCCGGGATTGCGACAAAAAGATCCGTTCAGTCCAGGACGTAGACGACGCCCTTTAAAATATAGACATACCAAAGCGTTCAAAGAGGAGTTGTAATGGCTAAAAACATTGTGATTATCGGAGGAGTGGCGCTGGGGTCCAAGGCCGCGTGCCGCTTCAAACGTCTGGAGCCGGAAGCCAACGTCATTCTTGTCGACCAGGACGAGATTATCTCTTACGGGGGATGTGGAATTCCTTTCTATGTTTCCGGTGATGTGAGTGATATCTCCGAGCTTCGAACCACCAGCTTTCACATGGTCAGGGACGAGAAGTTTTTCCGGGATGTAAAGGGATTCGAGGTGAGAACCGCCACCCGCGCCGTAAAGGTGGACAGGGAGAAGAAAACTGTTCTCGTTGAGTACAAGGACGGAACCACCGAGGAGCTCCCCTACGACAAGCTCGTGTTCGGAACGGGAAGCCGCCCCAGGAACCTCGGCATCAAGGGCCAGGAGCTGGGCAATATCCACGCGGTGGCCAACCTTCACGACGCCGAGAAGATCAAGTCCCTGATCGTCAAGGGCGAGGTGGAAAACGCCGTTATCGTGGGCGCCGGATTTATCGGCCTCGAGATGGCCGAGGCCCTCACCGACATGTGGGGCATCGAAACCAAGGTGGTGGAGTTCTGCGATCAGATCATGCCCGGTTTCGTGAGCAAGGGGCTGGCGGAGATGGCCACCCACCACATGACCGGCCAGGGCGTGGAGTTCTTCCTGAGCGAGTCCGTCCAGGAGTTCACGGGCGAGGACGGCGTGGTAAAAGAGGTGCGCACGGACAAGAGAACCCTCGAAGCGGACCTCGTGATCATGGCCGTGGGGATCCAGCCCCGCTCGGAGCTGGCAAAGGATGCGGGGCTTGAAGTCGGCCCCATGGGCGGCATCGTGGTCAACGAGCGCATGGAAACCTCCGATCCGGATATCTATGCCGGCGGAGACTGCGCCGAGGTGCTCCACCTCATCACCGGAAAGACCGCCTTCTTCCCCCTGGGCTCCCTTGCCAACAGGGAAGGGCGCGTTATCGGAACCAATATGGCCGGCGGCAATGCCACGCTTGAAGGGGCCGTGGGCAGCTTTGTGGTCCGCCTGTTCGAGTCCTCCCTTGCCGGCGGCGGCCTGACCCTCGAAAGGGCCAGGAAGGAAGGATACGACGCGGTGAGCGTCCAGATGTGCCAGCTCGACCGTGCCCATTTCTATCCCGAAAAGGACCTCATGTTCCTGGAGCTGGTGGTGGAGCAGGGAACCCGCAGGGTGCTGGGCATCCAGGGATTCGGCAGCAGCGGCGACGCCATGGTGGGCAGGATCAACTCCGTTGCCGGCATGCTGAAGTTCAAGCCCACGGTTGACGATATCAGCAACCTGGAACTGGCCTACTCGCCCCCCTTTGCATCGGCCATGGATGTGGTCAACGCCCTTGGCAACGTCGCCGACAACTTCCTCAACCAGCTTTTCGAGGGAATCGACGCGGAAAAATTCCAGGAGTACTGGAAGGACAAGGCCAACGAGGGCCTCTTCTTCCTGGACTGCCGGGCCCTTCCCGATGCAAAGCCCTTCATGGAGAAGTACCCCGAACACTGGCACAGCATTCCCCAGGACGAGCTGAAGCGGAGAATCGACGAAGTGCCCCGTGACAAGAAGATCGTACTGATCTGCAACACGGGCGTCAGGTCCTTCGAGGCCCAGCTGAACCTTCGCGAGCTGGGGATCGGGGACAACGTCAGTGTCCAGGGCGGCATGGCATTGGTCAAGAAGTGGGGTATGGATATCTAAGGTATCCCGAACGCCAATTGATATTGGATAGTCCACCGGAAACGGATGCCCATGGTATTCGAATTCAGATAGATGTATCGAAAGTAAACCGGAAAGGGATGCCCAAGGTATCCCGAACCGGATAGATATATCGAGAGTTGGTCGGAAACGGGGTATCCAGGGTATTCCGTTTCCGCGCTTGATGGATCAAAAGTAAGGCAAATACGGCCCCGGAACATTTCCGATGGAAATGCTTCCGGGGCCCGAGCAGCATCCTGAAGTAATCATCCACCCGCCCTTGACGCTTTCCGGAAGCCTTTGTCCGGAGCAAAATGCGCGGGAAGCTTTTCCAAGCGGCGGGAACATGTCGCCTCCCATGGTCTTACGTTACAGAGCACCGAGCCCATGGCGACCATTACCTTCCCGCCGCCTGATAAATCCCTCTCCGGCCTTATGCCGGCGGGGAGCCAAGCATTCGTAAGGAATCAACCCGGCGGTTGTCGCCGGGTCACCATACCGCCGTTTTGTTTCGATAAAATCCAAACCCAAAAAGATGCCGGCAGGATCGGCATATACGGCGCGGTTTATCGAATTCGGGGGTATGCCGCCGATAGAAAGCCCTCTACACCTTCTTTTTCGCGTGATGCGTGATGAGCGGTTTGACGGATCTCCCGGCAATGAAAAAGGGGGGAACGGGCTTTCGGATTCGTGGCGCGCGGCATCCTTCCCATGACGGTGGAACAGGCCGGGCGGTCCGAAACCGTTAACTTGCGAGGATGTTGAAATGGAAGGAGCTTATTTACCGATTGCCGTTTTTCTTGTGGTTTACGCTGCCATCACCTTCGAGCTGGTCAACAAGGCGGTGGCGGCCCTTTCCGGAGTCGCCGTTCTCCTGATGCTCCATGTGGTCACCGAGCACGGGGCCGTTGAACTCATCGACTTCGAAACCATCATGTTGCTCATGGGCATGATGATCATCGTGAGCATCATCCGTATGTCGGGGCTCTTCACCCTGATCTCCGTGAGGATCGCCGAATTCACGGGGGGCAGCCCCCTGAAGATTCTCTGTCTCTTCTCCCTTGTCACGGCCGTTCTCTCGGCCTTTCTGGACAACGTGACAACGGTCCTCATCATTATCCCCATCATCATCGAGCTTACCCGGGGCATGGGCCTGGACTCCAAGTTCTACGTGATCAGCCAGGCGCTGATCTCCAACATCGGCGGTACCGCCACCCTGATCGGCGATCCCCCGAACATCATCATCGGTTCCAAGGTGGGGCTCACCTTCAACCAGTTTATCCTGAACCTCACCATTCCCGTGGTGATCATCTTCTGCGTGATCCTCGTCTTCTTCTGGAAAAGGAACAAGGAGAAACTGGCGCCCATCGACACGAACCTGGTGAAGCTCTTTTCGGTCCAGCTCCTCCTGGAGAAGATCCGCATCGAGTTTGCCAACATGAAGTTCGACATGCGCCTGGTCCGAAGAGGGCTCTTCTGCCTGGGCCTTGCCATCCTGCTCTTTGTCACCCAGACCGCCACCGGTCTCTCCCCCGGGGTGGTGGCCCTTTCCGCCGCCATGCTCCTCTTTATCATAGCCGGGGTGGACGTGGACCATGTGCTGGAGGATGTTGAGTGGAGCACCCTGCTCTTTTTCGCGGGGCTCTTCATACTGGTGGGCGTGCTGGAGGAGCACGGGGTGATCGAATGGATCGCCCGGAACGTGTTCATGAAGGTGGGTGACAACCCTTACGTGATCGTGCTCATGGTGCTCTGGGTCTCGGGCATCGTTTCGGGCTTTCTGGACAATATCCCCTTTACCATCACCATGATCCCCATTATCCGGCTCATGCTGGAGACAAATCCCATCCCCAACAACATCCTCTGGTGGTCCCTCTCCCTGGGCGCCTGCCTCGGCGGGAACATCACCATGATCGGCGCCTCGGCGAATATCGTGTCCGTGGGCATCGCGAGGAAGTACGATGTGGAGATCAGCTTCGTGGAGTTCATGAAGACCGGCATCATCGTATCGTTTATCTCCCTATGCATCGCCTCGGTTTACCTGGCCTGTTTTCTGTGGATCTCGCTGCCTTAGAAAGCTGGAAAACAGGGCAAAGGGCGTAATTTCGAGTGACTGATAAAGGAAACGATACCTAAGAAACCGGAGGTTTTTTGACGTGATACAGGAAAAAGACAGGCAGATACTGCACAAGCTGTTCAGGGATATCGAGAATGTTTACGGGGCCTCCTACACCACCCGCCTTGCCATGCAGTACTTTACGGCATCGGTTCGGGCGCTGGACTGTTCCCGGGAGGAACTGGAACCCCAGATAAACGAGTTCATAAAGGAGATCAGGGGCTGCGAGCCCAACGTGTTTCCCCTGGTGCACCTGGTGTACTTTCTGGAATCCGGTATGAAGGAGTGGAAGGTTTTCGAAAAGGAAACCGTGGAGGAGGTAAAGGCGCAGGTGATCGAGATCGCCGAGGCACTCACCGAGCGCCTCAACATCATGAGCCGCAAGATCGTGACCCACGGCATGGACCATATCGAAAACGGCGATTTCATCATCGTCCACTCGGTGAGCCCCTACCTGCGGGACATGCTCGGGGAGGCCCGGCGCAGGGGGAGGGATTTCAGGGTCCTGGTCCTCAGGCAGGATTTCCTCAAGACAAGGCAGGTGATCAAGTACATGGACAGCCAGGACATCTCCTACGTGGTGGTGCCCGAGTACAACCTCGCCCATTTCATGGGGGAGGCCACCAAGCTCTTCCTCGGCGCCATGACCCTCACCGGGGACGACAAGGTGGTGACCTCCATGGGCACCTCGGCCATCGTCAGCCTGAGCCATATCCACAAGCTCCCGGTCTACCTCTTCGTGAACTCCCTCAAATTCTCCCACAAGCACAGCGAAGAGCAGAACATCCACCGAAAGATGAAGGAAAAGGCCCACGACGGCCTCACCTACACCGAGGTCTCCCACTCCCACGATATCGTGGATATGGAGTTGATCGACCATCTGGTGATCGAGGTGGGGACGATCCCGGCGAGCGACATTCCCAGGTTCCGCTGCGATTATTAACGGCATGCCGGCAAAGTCAGGGCCGCGTCCTGTTGAATCGGCAGCGCGTTTCCGACATCCCGGCGGTATCCCGCTTAATTCGACCGGCCCATGGGAATATCCCATGGGCCGGTTTCGTTTCCTGCCCCTCGATATCGTCCCCACATCATGTAGGGGCTTGACCTTCTACGCGTGCATCCGTACGGTTCTCCGTTCCATTGGTGACATCGTTGCAATCGTTAGCGGGTAATGAGCCCAACCTTGACATTTTGATGGGATAATTGCGTGAGAATTTACATCCCACCGTAAACTGGGCACCAATGTCTCCAGATCATAGTGAAGAAGGTGGTTGGGCGCCTCCTAATATCCATAAACAGCCCCCAGTAACCCCCTCAGCGTACCTGCTATTAGGACAACAACGATTAACGCCCTACCGTATTTCCCCATATTTTTAAAAAATACAAATGGAGGAAGCCACTCCCACAATTTCGAATGAACCCCGTATCCAATCGTTATCCATAAAGTCAGTGTCATGCAAATAAAGACAGAGAACGCCATAGCATATGGTGTGTCATATATCCCCATTAATTTCCCATGTATAGAGGGTGTAACGAATGACACAACAGTACAGGAAACTGCAAAGAGTAAAGTTGATAAAATCAGTGTTGCAACCACCAAATCAATAATTTTGAGTATTTTGATATTACTTTTCATGGTGATTTACCTTCCCATTGTGTAGAACTCTCCGATACGGTGACCTTTCTGCGGCATTCGAATCATAACCGGCTTGGGGGCATAATTAAAGGTGGTGGTGGGGCCTGATCGTCACAAAGAACATGTTGTTCATGGAAAATGCGCATCTATATGATTCTTCGTTCTATTGGAAGCAACATTGCGAACCGTTGCTCAAGCGGAAAATGGAATCACCCATGGCATTTGGTATGGATAAATGCGGGGCAATCCGCATTTGAACCACCCCAACAACAATAGCTGTGATTTTTTCAATAAAAAATAGAAGTGCATAACAAAATAAAAGGTTATAGCTTGCAATTCTTCCAGGTTATTTTTATGCTTTCAATGTTTTTTTTGCTTTTTATGATGAGCTTTATGAAGTCATTTTTGATTGGCATCGTAGTCTCTGACAACAAAATCAATTCTGTCGTATCTTTACTTGTAGAATAAGCATCTCCATTTGTCATTTTGAGCTCCCTCCCTTGTTTATCAATCAATTTGGCGATTATTGATCCTGGAGGTATTGTATTCCTTAATGAGTCATTTTCCAGTTCAACCCCAACAATTGAAGTAACATCAATAAAGATACCGGCTCCTGATGTAATCGCCCTCAACGGTTCCTTAGGCACTACTTCAACCCATTTATCAGACAAGGTAATTGGTGCAGGAGTTAAAATTATTATTTTGGAGAATAACATCATTAGTATTAAATTCTTCACCGCGACCTCCTTAATAACATTTTGGGCAAGGTTCTATTCTTAAATAGTCTTCTTTTGCTTTGTTGATTACTTCAGCAGCCCATGCCTGACAATTTCTTGCTCCGAGGTTAAAAAACAATTTGCCAGAATAAGTTAGGACATTATACTTTGGTGCCCAGTTTTTGTAAGCCAAAACATATTTGTCAAATTGGGGATCATTACAAACCATTGTGTGACACCGTCCCTGGTCATATTCAACATCCACACCCTTTTCAACTTTACCGTCACTCCAAACAACGCTTCCCCCATGCTGAAAACTAATAAAATACCCGCTTATGCCGTCACAAGGCCCCCGGCGTTCCTTGAGCGGACGACCCTGCCGGTAAGGTCATAAACCGTTTCGGAATACCGCGACAACCCGCCCGCCGATTCGGCGCGGGTCAATACCCGGCCCAGGGCATCCCTTGTGTAATCGGTGGCAAGGAGTCCCGCTGGCGTTTGTCGGGTTTCCGAAGCGAGGCGGCACAGGGAGTTGTATGAATAGGCGCGGGTGATGCCCGCCGCATCGATTTCCGACGCCTTGCCGCAGCAGCTCCAGGTGCTCTCCGTGATGGAACCGTCGGATTTGGCCGAACCGAGGAGGCGGTCGTTTTCATCGCGGGTGTTCACCGTCCAGCCGACAGGGGCGTATCCCCCGTTGGTGAAAAGAAAGGTCTCCTTCTGGAGCTCGCTTCCAAATTCGCCGGATATGACAACCTCCCGAACGGTCCTGCCGGGGATACCGGACGGGGATGCGACGGTACCGAAGGTCACGGTCTCGCGAAGGTCCGGGCCGGCTCCGGGGTGAAGGTGCCGGGGGCGTTGCCGAGGGCAGGCGGGGTGTAAATGCCGTATTCATGGGCATGGGTTTCCATCCTTCCGTCGGGGTGTTGAATCTCCCTGACCCGGCCCGCCCCGGCGAGCTCTCCTCCCGAAGGAAGGGTTACGGTCAGGGTGCGAAGGTTGGCCGGGGCGCCGTAAGCCGCTCCCGGCACGGCGCATTTTTCCACGATCTCCGTGCGCTCGCCGGTTGATGGGTCCACGTGGTAAACACGGTACGTTGCCGATACGGGGGTGCCGCCCTCGGATACGGTGATCTTTCTGGGGCGCCCGGCATCCTCCGGGGCATCCGAATCATAACCGGCCTGGGGGGCATAATCAAAGGCGGTGACACGGGAGGCGCCTTCGGCGGAACCCGCGCCCCCGTCCAGAAGGGTTGCGATCTCCTTTACCTTGCGGCCCTCTCCGTCGTACGCATAACGCACCCACGAGCCGTCCGGGCGGGTGACGGACGCGATCCTGGCGTAACCGTTGTCCCCCTCGTTTTCGAAATAGGCGGTATGGGTGGCAAGGGCGGTGCCGTCCGGGTCCACCGTCTCCTCCACGATCTCCTCGCCACATGGAAACTGTCGCCACACGGTCCGCTCCTTTAAGGCAACCCCTCCGCCGTTGCTTTCGATGGTTCGGATCACGGTCCGGTCGTTTCCCGGCACCTCGTCCCATTTTTCTCATTGCCGGGTCGTTTCTGCCACCCCCCTCTGAATAATAAACTGTCACTTCATCATAATTGGGGCATGTTGTCTACGGTAACTGTGCATCCATATGGCACTTCGTTCCATTGGGGAAATGTTGCGAACCTCTGCTCGAGCGGCTAATGTAATCAATCATGACATTTTGCAGGGATAATTACGGGAATAATCTACAAATAACTCAACAAAATATTTCAACTGTCTATTTATATACACTATTAGCTCAGGATAATATGGTTTGCAGTTTCGAGTAAACGGAAAGGTCAACTATCATTGCGACAATCAAAACAATAACATGAAGATTTTGTGCGATTGAAGATTCCCTGACAAATTCATGCAATACTGCTCTACGCAAAAGATATGCAGAATAAGTACAAAAAAAAGTTAATCCCCCGCACCCCCAGACATATTGTTTGGCCGGCACTTTGTATAGCAAACTAATTGCCCACCCCAGAATACCAATTGAGGTAATCGCAAATATAATGGAATGAAAAAAAACAGTTTTTGCAATTAATTTCTTCTTGAATACAGAAACAAATCCTGTAATCGAAACAGCACTCCAAAGTAACAAGATAATCGACAATAAAATCGTTTCTATTAAAGTCAATCCCATCGCATTAATTATGGTGGCAAGTATAAAGCCTCCATTAGCAACAACAATAAAAAGAGCTATTAGTATATCAAAAACCAATAACACAATCATTGGAATTTGATCGAAGAACTGTATTAGCAATTTCCACACAAACCGCCCTCCTTTTTTGGGGCCTTAGCCTGCAAATAACCACTATGACTATCCCTTAATACTATTTTACTTTTTATACAACACCCATTCCACGACTAAATGATAGTTCAATATATTATCATGCTTTAATGCATATTCTTTCCAGTCGCTTGGTAGTGAGTTTGCATTCTTAAAAGCAAAGTCGTGGAGAGCTTTGAAACCTATAATTTTCACTTTGGCATAATTACGTTCAGAGGTAATTATGCCAAGGATCATACCAGGTGTATATGCAGTTTTTATTTTTAATTCTTTGTGGTAATTAAGACCAGTTAGCGTAGGGAGATCAATCTGCTCATAATCCAACTTCTTAATAATAGTTACTTTTGACCCATTCAAACACTCAAGCATACCTTTAGAGTTTTTATAGAACCTCCACCAAATATCAGTTTGACCATTTTCACCGATCATGTTTTTTTCTATATCCCAATCCCATGTTCCTGGAATGACTGTTTCACCTTTGACTTTATCATGGCTTTCTTGACTCAAACCATCAAAACAAACAAACAAAACAAATAAAAATGAAGAAAAACCAATAGCAAGCCCTTTAATATTGGTCAGGATAAATTCAATTCTATTTCTTATCATTTTTTATCATCTCTCCAAAACTTGCATTGAACTTTCTTTCAACTTAACAAGTTACAAATTTTATCCTTCCATGGTGTTACGACTGCAACAATGGCAAACTCCGAGAAAGAGGCTTTTTCAAGCCATATTGAAGGATTAATTGGACACCGGACTTTCCCCAGTTTCAGCGCAACAACTTGTTTTTTGTTTGTTTTCAACTTGCCCCACCCCACCTAAAATACCTATTGAGAAATCAATTCCCACCACCGGACTTAAACCTCCTGAACACCCTTTTCCGAAGCAAGTTTCTCCGATACCGACGCCCCCCCATAGAGATGCTGTAAAAGCGACAATGCTAACTTTCCCTGCTAAATCATCTATGCTGTTCACATTGAAAGTTGACGTAAAGGTCGTTTTTCCAATATCTATCCCGAACGACCAGCCAGACAAAATTGCATAATAATCACTGGTCATCCTGTAATTACGAAAACACTCAAATTCTTCCAGTCTACAAGACAGAGCGGCGCCGGTAATTCCTCTTTCAGAGCCAGCGCCAATTTCACAAGTCGCAAGTACTTTAAGTCCTAAAAAATCATATCGATTTACTGGGTTGTTTGAGGAGAAGGTGTATAAATTTCCCAAATAATCAATTCGTTCGAGCATATTTAAAACAGCAACACTTCCTATTTCATTTAGTGGGTCACGATTAATCCACCTTCCCGGCATTGTCGAATAATATCTATAACCGTAATAATACAAATAAGCTTCATTATCATGGTACTTTGTACTGAACCTAAAATTAACATTATTGGTTGCAGGATCTGTGGGACTTAAAAGTCCCCCAAAAGGATCATATTCGAAGTGTGTTATTAATGTACCTTTTTTCTGCCTCACAAGTTGTCCAACGTTACCGTTTGCATCGTAACAATACAACTGAATCTCAGAAATCTGATTTACATATTCTGCGAGCAAACTTCCTACACCGCCAGCACCGTTCAGCGTTCCGCTGAGATCCAACCCGCATAGATATGATTTTTTATTGTTGTTGTTTCCGTCGAGTTCCTGGATAAGGTTCCACTCATCGTAAACAAAATGAATTGTATCGTTTAACTCCCATCTCTCGTATTCATTTTGCCTTGTGTATGTTTTTTTTACCACACGACGCCCTTTGAAGTCGTATAAGAACTCAACCTTTTTGTTTGACTCCACATTTGTACCAGTAGGCTCTGCGGAGATCAGCCTGTTTTCGGCATTGTAGTGATACTGATGAGTGTTGCCTCCTTTTCCAGACTCCACCATATTACCGTCGTCATCATAAATTGGCATGTTCATAAATTCCGGCCCTGGAACTTTTTCTATCTCCGTATACTGATTTAGCGAGTTGGCGGAATAGGTTGTGGATACGGCTTCCGGCGGTTTCAACTCATCTCCAAACGCACTGCCGGCCGTTTCCACCGACTCCCTCAGGCCAAGCGCATTGTACCGATAGGTATAACTGGAAATCAAGTTCCCGTCGAACTCGTTGCGAACCTCCGTCTTAAGATCACGGTTGGGCTCATAGGCGTAAGAAACGGAAAAACCGCTGTCCGTTTCATAGCCCGCGATCAAATCCGAATCCGGCACATAGCTGTACACGGCGCTGTACTCATTTGTTCCGGTATTCCACCCAACCGAGGCAAACCGCCCCGTGGAAGGATCATACCCATAGGAAACACGGTAATCCGAACCGATGGAAAACCCCGCCGGCCGCCCCTTCATACCGCCCGCCGTGTAGGACCTTGTGATCACCTTGTCGTAGAGCCCGCCGATGCTCTCGGATACGAGCTGCAAGCGCTTGTTGTAGGCAAAGCTTCGGGTGCCCACGGCATCGGTGACGGTCTTCTTCCTGCCCAGGCGGTCGTATGTGAACGCGATGTCCGGGGTGTCGTCGGAATAATCGATGGAGCGCAGCTCCCCCGTTGCGGGATCATGGGTATAGGTGGTGACAAGGGGGGCGCCGTCCACCTTCCTGGCCCATGTGCGCGTCCGGAGTTTGCCGCCGGTGGTGTAGGTGTAATCGGTGCCCTTGCCGTCGGCGTACTCCTTCCGAAGGAGAAGGCCGGTGGCGGGGTCGTGTATCCATTGGGTGACGTCGGCAACGCCCGCGGAACCTTCGGGCCAGGCTTCATCGTCCCAGCCCTTGCCTTCCCGGTAGGTGCCCATGGCGACTTTCCTGCCCAGGTCGTCGTAAGTGTGGGAGACCGGTTCCCTTGCGCTGCCCCAGACGCGGATTGTCCGGCCCATGGCGTCGTACTCGTACCGGGCGGTGTTGCCGGCGGGGTCGGTCTCGGTGAGCATTCGGCCGGTTTCGGGATCGAAAGTGTACCGGGTGCGGTTGCCGGCCGGGTCTTCCGTGTAATCCACCCTTCCGGCGGCATCGTAATGAAAGGTGGTGGTGCCGGTCCTTTGGTCCGTGACGGCGATGCGCCTTCCAAGGCCGTCGTGGGCAAAGGCGCTGTTGACGCCGGTCCTTGTCCTGGAGGAGGTGACAAGCCCGTACTCCGAACGGGTGACGGCATCGATCGCGGTGTCCGGATGGTTAACGGTCACCGTAACGCTGCCGGCGCTCCGGTCCGTGACCGCGCGGGTAACGGTTCGGTTGCCGTGGATATCGATTGCCACACGCTCGGCCGAGAGGCCGCCTTCGCCAAGGCCCGTGAGGCGCTCCATCAGGGTGGAGACGGTGGTGGGGTTGCCGCTGTCGTCGGCATACACCCGGTTTTCCGTTTTTTTCCAGTAACGGCCCGCTTCCAGGGGATGGGAGCGCAGGGTCTCCTCGATCCTGTCCATGGAGGCGGCCCCGAGGGTGCCGTCCCCGTCAACGTCCAGGCCCTTTTGCACGGGTTCCCCCAGCTCGTCGTATCGATAGAGGAGGGCGGCCCGTCCGGGGGCCTTTTCCCTGATCATGAGGCCCCTGTGGTCATACTCGCGGGTCGTGGTCTCCGTCCCGGCCGCGCCGGGCTTTTCGATTCGAACGACACGGTCCAGGGCATCCGTGTAATGCTTTTCCCACATCGGCCCATCGGCTGTGCCGTATGCGATCCGGGTCCACCTCGTGCCGTCCTGAAGGGTGCCGTAAGTGTAATATTTTGAAACCGCGGCGGTGCCGGTGACGCTCTTGATTCTGCCGTCGGCGTGTTCCCCGGTGATCTCGACGGCGCCGCCGGGGCGGGTAACCGTGGTGATCCGGCCGCCTGCGGCATGGGCGTATTGCGTCACAAGGCCCCCGGCGTCCCTTGTCCGGACGACCCTGCCGGCAAGGTCATAAAGCGTTTCGGTAGATCGGGACAACCCGCCCGCAGATTCGGCGCGGGTCAATACCCGGCCCAGGGCATCCCTTGTGTAATCGGTGGTAAGGAGTCCCGCCGGCGTTTGCCGGGTTTCCGAAGCGAGGCGGCCCAGGGAGTCGTATGAATAGGCGCGGGCGATGCCCGTCGCATCGGTTTCCGACGCCTTGCCGCAGCAGCTCCAGGTGCTCTCCGTGACGGAACCGTCGGACTTGA
>PPCM01000517.1_pt1 | contig 31898 bp, 23 predicted proteins | sample 1555541 | NCBI WGS metagenome assembly PPCM01 (sample SAMN05284479, study PRJNA326546) | Marine sediment metagenome, whole genome shotgun sequencing project. | isolation source: marine sediment | place: Germany: Wadden Sea | collected 2012-09-05
GAGATAAAGTAACCGTATCGGATATAAAATATTTAGAACCTTTATTTGAAGAAAATCAAGATTTTGATACTTTTAGTGGGCGTCATAGCCAAAACAAAGTAGAGAGAGCAGATATTAATCAAATTAGTGGACCAACTTATTTAGGCATAGATGCTGGTTCAACAACAACGAAAGCAGTGCTTATAGATGAAGATGGTCGATTATTATATGATTTTTATCATAATAATGAAGGAAACCCACTAGAGACTGCAAAAACAATGCTTAAGGAATTATATATGGAAATGCCAAAGTCTGCATACATTGCAAATGCAAACATAACAGGCTATGGTGAAAATATGCTTCAAACAGCTCTAGGTATAGATGAAGGTGAAATAGAAACAATAGCGCATTTTAAAGCGGCAAACTATTTCTTACCTGGTGTTGAGTTTGTGCTTGATATCGGTGGTCAAGATATGAAATGCATGAGTGTAAAAGATGGTGTTATTCATAATATCATGCTTAATGAAGCTTGCTCTTCAGGATGTGGTTCATTTTTAGAGACATTTGCAAAATCTCTAGATAAGAGTATTGTTGATTTTGCTGAAGAAGCGTATTATGCAAAGCAACCAGTTGATTTAGGTACAAGATGTACTGTATTTATGAATTCAAAAGTTAAGCAAGCTCAAAAAGAAGGTGTTACAGTTGGTGATATCTCTGCAGGGTTAAGCTATTCAGTAATAAAAAATGCGTTATACAAAGTAATAAAAGTTAGAAACCCAAAAGACATCGGAGACAAAGTAGTTGTTCAAGGGGGTACATTCTATAATAATTCTGTTTTAAGAAGTTTTGAGAATATACTTGAAAAAGAAGTTGTAAGACCTGATATTTCTGGCTTAATGGGTGCATTTGGTGCTGCCCTTATAGCAAAAGAAAAAGCAGTAGATCAACAACAATCAGAAATAATAAAAATGGATGAAATAGACCAGTTAACGACTGATATAAAGTTTTCAAGATGTAAGGCATGTGAAAACAATTGCCAGTTAACAATCAACAGATTTTCAAATGGAAAAAGATTTATAACGGGTAATAGATGTGAAATAGGTGGAGGTGCGAATCCAAGTGATGAAGCTGTGCCTAATCTATTTGATTATAAACACAAGATGATGTTTGGCTATGAGCCACTAGAAGAAGAAGAAGCTTATAGAGGGACTTTAGGTATTCCAAGAGTTTTAAATATGTATGAAAATTACCCGTTTTGGCATACTGTTATGTCAAAACTTGGTTTTAGAATCGTATTATCACCTGCATCAAATAAAGGGATATATGATTTAGGTATAGAAACAATATCTTCTGACACGGCTTGCTATCCTGCAAAGATAGTACATGGTCATATTAAGTGGCTAATGGATGAAGGCGTTAAGACGATTTTCTATCCTGCTATTAATCACGAAGTAAAAGAAGATAAAAAGGCAAATAATCATTATAATTGCCCAATTGTCGCATCCTATCCAGAAGTAATTAAAAACAATATGGATGATATGATTCACAAATATGATGTAGAATTTTTACATCCTTTCTTGCCATATGATGACAAAGAAAGATTAGCAAATAGAATGTTTGACGAATTTGCCGCTTATAAAATTCCACTAAAAGAAATTAGAGCCGCAATCAAGCTAGGGACACAAGAAGACGAAAAAGTAAAAAATAAAATAAAGCAAGCTGGTGAAGAACTGGTTGATCAGTTAAACAAAGAAGGCAAGCAAGGTGTCGTATTAGCAGGTAGACCGTATCATCTTGATCCAGAGATTAACCATGGTATTGCAAGTGTAATCACATCGTTTGGCCTAGCCGTATTAACAGAAGATGCAGTGTCTCATCTGGGTACTGTAGAGAGACCTTTAAGAGTACTTGACCAATGGATGTATCATACAAGACTTTACAATGCAGCTTCATTTGTAAGCACACAAAAGAACTTAGAGCTAATTCAGCTTAATTCATTTGGTTGTGGACTTGATGCTGTTACTACTGATCAAGTTGAAGAGATATTAACGTCAAATAACAAACTCTATACAGTAATCAAAATAGATGAGGGTAGTAATCTAGGTGCAGTAAGAATTAGAGTACGCTCGTTAAAAGCTGCAATGGAAGAACGTGAAAAGAAAAATATTGAACCAATGCGTGTAAAAGAACCAGCAGAACGTGTTGAGTTCACAAAGAAAATGAAAGACGATAATTATACAATCCTTTGTCCGCAAATGTCACCAATTCATTTCAATTTTATTGAAGCAGGCATGCGTACAGAAGGCCTTAATTTAAAAGTGTTACCATCAGATGATTCAAATGCAATTGATGAGGGTTTAAAGCACATTAATAATGATGCGTGTTTCCCGACTATTATTTCATTAGGACAAGTTATAGAAGCCTTAAAATCAGGGATACATGATTTAAATAGAACAGCAGTAATAGTTTCTCAAACTGGAGGCGGATGTCGTGCTAGTAACTACATTCCGTTGCTTAGAAAGGCACTGGAAGAAATGGACATGAGCCAGATTCCAGTTATATCCGCAAACTATGTTGGTCTAGAAAAACATGAAGGTTTTAAAATAACATTTAAGATGATTCGCAAACTATTAATAGGCCTATTATATGGTGATGTGTTCATGAGAGTGCTTTATAAAGTAAGACCATACGAAAAAGTAAAGGGTTCTGCTAATGCATTACATGAAAAATGGACAAAAGTATGTTTAGAAAATGTTAGAAATGGTAAAATAAGTGAGTTTAAGAAGAATGTTAAAAATATAGTAAGAGATTTTGATGAACTTGAAATATATGAAGATTTAATTAAACCAAAGGTTGGTGTTGTAGGAGAAATACTTGTTAAGTATCATCCAATAGCTAATAACGACATCGTTCAAGTTATAGAAAATGAAGGTGGAGAAGCTGTTGTTCCAGATTTAGCAGACTTCTTCTTGTATGGCGCATATAGTAAAAAGTTTAACTTTGAAAAACTATCAGGTAAATGGAGCTCTATGATAGTAAACTCTATAGGGGTTAGATATGTTGAGCATGTGAGAAATATTATGCGAAAAGCTTTTAATGAAAGCAAAAGATTCCATGCACCTTTAAGAATTGACCAAATAGCAAAAAAAGCAGAGAGCATGTTATCTCTTGGTAATCAGTACGGTGAAGGCTGGCTACTTACTGGTGAAATGTACGAGCTTTTAGAAACTGAGGTTACAAACATTGTATGTTTACAACCTTTTGCATGTTTACCAAACCATGTTACAGGAAAAGGAATGATCAAAGCCTTAAGAAAAACAAATAATGATGCCAATATAATAGCAGTAGACTATGACCCTGGTGCAAGTGAAGTTAACCAGCTAAATAGAATTAAATTAATGATGTCTACAGCAAAGAAAAAATTAAAAGATGATCAAGAAAAAATAAGTTAGAAACACCTAATTTGAGAGGAGCAATTTAAAATGAGAGCAGTTATTACAGTTGTAGGAGAAGACAAAATAGGAATCATCGCAAAAGTGTCAAATATATTAGCAGACAATAGCATAAATATATCGGATATTAGTCAGACTATCCTTCAAGGATTTTTCACAATGATAATGATCGTTGATTTAGATCAGTGCGAAGAAAAATTTGAAACAGTGCAAGGAAAATTAGAAAAAAAAGGCGAGGAAATGGGCATGTCTGTAAGAATTCAGCATGAAGACATTTTCAAAGCTATGCATAGCATATAAGTGAGGAAAATATAATGATAAATGATAAACTGATACTTGAAACAATCAATATGATTGAAAAAGAAAATCTGGATATCCGTACGATCACAATGGGGATTTCTCTTTTAGATTGTATAGACCCAGATGGTGAAAAAGCCAGAGAAAAGATATATAACAAAATATACAGTAAAGCTAAAAACCTAGTAAAAGTAGGAGAAGATATTGAAAAAGAGCTTGGTATTCCAATTATCAACAAAAGAATATCAGTAACACCAATATCACTAATTGCACAGGCATCTGACGATACAGACTATGTAGAATACGCAAAAGTATTAGACAAGGTAGCTCACGATGTAGGTGTTAACTTTATTGGCGGATTTTCAGCATTAGTTCACAAAGGTTACACAAAAGGGGATAAGATATTAATTAAATCTATTCCAGAGGCATTGAGAGTAACTGAAAGAGTATGTTCTTCTGTAAACATAGGAAGTACCAAAGCAGGTATTAATATGGATGCAGTTAAAGAAATGGGAGAAATTATTGTTGAAGCGGCTGAATTAACTAAAGAAAGAGATTGTATAGGTTGTGCAAAGTTAGTTGTATTTGCAAATGCTGTTGAAGACAATCCTTTCATGGCAGGTGCTTTTCACGGTGTTGGAGAAGCAGACACAGTAATCAATGTTGGTGTTAGTGGACCTGGCGTAGTTAAAGTAGCATTAGAGTCAGCAAAAGGGCAACCTTTTGATGTAGTAGCTGAAACAATTAAAAAGACAGCATTTAAAATCACTCGTGTAGGACAACTTGTAGCTAATTTAGCTAGTGAGAGACTGAACACAGAGTTTGGTATTATAGATTTATCATTAGCACCAACACCAGCTATTGGTGATAGTATTGCAAGAATACTAGAAGAAATAGGTGTTGAGGTTACAGGTGGACATGGAACAACAGCTGCCCTAGCAATGCTTAATGACGCAGTAAAAAAAGGTGGCGTAATGGCTTCATCTCACGTTGGAGGACTAAGTGGTGCATTTATTCCTGTTAGTGAAGACGAGGGTATGATAGCGGCTGCGGCAAGTGGTGTATTAAGCTTAGATAAGCTTGAAGCGATGACATGTGTATGTTCTGTAGGACTAGACATGATTGCAATACCAGGAGATACAAAAGCAACAACAATATCAGGAATCATTGCTGATGAAGCTGCTATAGGTGTTGTAAACAACAAGACAACAGCAGTGAGATTAATACCAGCAATCGGTAAAAAAGAAGGCGAAATGGTAGAGTTTGGTGGATTACTAGGTAGTGCACCAGTTATGAAAGTTAGCAATGTATCAAGTGATACGTTTATTAATAGGGGCGGAAGAATACCTGCTCCATTACATAGTCTAAAGAACTAAGTTAGGAGTTTTATAATGGGAAGACATGGTACAATAGCAGGAAGAAAAGACAAGCAGGATGCAAAACGTGCACAATTATTTACTAAGTATGCAAGATTAGTAACAGTTGCTGCAAAAGCAGGTGGAGACCCTGAGTATAACATATCATTAAAAAATGCTATAGATAAAGCAAAAGCAATCAATATGCCTAATGATAATATCAAAAGAGCCATTAAAAAGGGAACAGGAGAACTTCAAGGTGAAAACTATGAAGCGTTAACTTACGAAGGTTACGGCCCTGGTGGTGTAGCAATGATAGTTGAAACATTAACTGACAACAAAAACAGAACTAACAGTAACATCAAAAACTATTTTACTAAAAATAATGGTAATCTTGGTGCTCCTGGATGTGTATCATACATGTTCAATAGAAAAGGAGTATTATTAATTGAAAAAACGGACCAAGTAGATGAAGATACGCTAATGGAAGATGCATTAGAAGCTGGCATGGACGATATGGTATCAAATGAAGACGGATTTGAAATCTATACAACACAAGATGATTTTAATGAAGTAAAGTCTTCATTAGAAGGTAAAGGATACGAGTTCATCGAAGCAGATGTAGAACTAATACCAGACATGACATCAGCACCATCAAACGAAGGTGAAGAAAAAGCATTAAGAAAGTTAGTAGATGCTTTAGAGGAAGACGATGACGTACAAAAAGTTTCGCATAACTGTGAGATAGAGCTAGGATAAAAATATAATGGTTAATTGTTAGTGGTTAATGATTAATAGAAAAATAAAACACCTTAGATTTTGAAGATATTCAAGATTTAAGGTGTTTTTGTTGTTAGCTTTTATAAAATCAATAAATGAGGCAAAATAACATTAAGTGGATTGCATTTGTTTTACTCTCAATGTAGTAAATATATGGGAGCTGACACTAAATAAGCATAAGAAATGTGTCGAATTATAAGGTATTATATGACAAATAAAAATGACATTTAGCGACTAAACAATGACGTTCACGGTGCGAGAGGTGTTGTTCACGTGTTTTTTGTGACAAAACTAGTTTGACAAGGTACTTTGTAAATATATAAAAATTAGGGGGTTTAATTATGTTTAAAAGTAATAAAAAATTATTAGTTTTGTTAATAATGTGTATACTGTTTAGTGTATCGTCAATCACAATATTTGCAGATAGTAATGTTGGTGGTGTAGTAACCATTGATAGTAGCGGTGGTGATCTAGTAGCGGGTAAATTGCAAGAAAGAATTGAGGCTACGGGGATATTTGCAGTAGATGTTACTGAGCTATATATTGGCAATGATGTTAATGGAGAGTTAAATGATGATGATATTGCATACATTAACACGTTTGCTAATATTGAGGTATTAGATGTTGCCAATACAATTACAGTTGGTGATGTAGGCGATGATTTTTTTAATGATCAGGATAGTATAACTGAAGTAACATTCCCAGCAATTACCCTTGGATTAAATTCTTTTATGAGTTGCGATAAACTAGAAACAATCAGTTTACCCGAGGCAATAACATTTGAAGGAATCAACCTTGTTAATTGTGATGTATTAACCACGGTAGAACTACCAAAGGCAGAAGTATTTGGCGATTATTTTTTGATGAATTGTTATGAAATAGAAACAATAGTTTTACCAGAGGCAATATCTTTTGGAGATAATCCTTTTTACTCATGCCTTAAATTATCAACTGTGACTCTTCCAAATGCAACAATATTTGGAGACGCTGCATTCTACTATGGTTACAAATTAGTATCAGTGGATTTACCTGTGGCAACAACATTTGGAGATGATGCCTTTTATAATTGTAACGAATTGGTTAGTGTAAACTTGCCAAAAGCAACAACATTTGGAGATCTTGCTTTTAGTAATTGTAACGAATTAGTAAGTGTATCTTTGTCAGAGGCAATAACATTTGGGAATGATGCTTTTAGGCAGAGTCAATTATTAACCACGGCGATTTTGCCAAAGGCAACAACATTTGGAGATAAAGCTTTTTATAATTGTAGCGCATTACAAACAGTTGACTTATCAGAGGCAACAACCTTTGGTGCAGATGCTTTTATTTCTTGTAGATCATTGGTCACTGTGGATTTGCCAGAGGCAACAACCTTTGGTGATGGTGCTTTTGGTAACTGCAATGAATTAACATCTGTAGATTTTCCTAAGGCAACAACATTTCACGGTGATGCTTTTTCTAATTGTAGTAAATTAATCACTATAGACTTACCCCAAGTGATGGGTTTTGGGGGAGAGGCATTTGAGAATTGCATTGAATTAACAACAACATATTTGCCAGAAGTGGTAACATTTGGAGATAAGGCCTTTTTTAATTGCACTAATTTAGAAGCAATTGTCCTTCCAAATGTGACGGCATTTGGTGATGATGCTTTTAATAATTGTACAAAATTAATTACGGTAGACTTGCCAAAAGTCATAACATTTGATGATAATGCCTTTTATGATTGCTCAAATTTAATAACGACAGGAGACTTTCCAGAAGCAACAACATTTGGGAATAATGCCTTTTACGGATGTCATGATATAACAAGTATTAATCTTCCAAAAGCTATAACATTTGGTGATAATGCTTTTGAGAGGTGCTATGAGTTAAAAACAATTGTAATGCCAAAAGTAACTGAGTTTGGGACGGGCACATTTACTGATTGTTATGTTGATGACTTAACTTTAGGATATACAGTTCCTACAGTGGGTGCATTTGATGTACCAGATACAATTGGTCGTCCGATCACATTAAATGTACCAAATAGTGTACTTTTTGACTTTGATAATGATGATGTGAGTATAAATAATAAATGGCATGATTGGGATTTGGTGGCATTAGCAGTATGTACTGTTGATTTTAATTCGCAAGATGGATCTACTGTAGTTTCACAAACAGTAGATGAAGGATATTATGCAACTGAGCCTACTGATCCAACAAAAAATGATTATACATTTGATGGTTGGTATAAAAGTACCGCTTTTGGAGTATATGATAAGTGGGATTTTGATGATTTTAAAATAACTCAAAATATAATTTTATATGCAAAATGGTTAGAAATAGGGAATACTATTCCGGATCTAATCGATACAGTATCAGCGACAACCTCAACAAGTATAACAATTAATGATTCCTATACTTTAAATTTATCGACTATATTTAAAGATGATGATGGTGACAACCTAAATTATAAAGTAGCGGTGAATGGTGCTACTGAAATAGCAGCAAATGAAAATTATAGTTATTCACCTAGTAGTACAGGTTTAACAAATCTAGAATTTAAAGCAAATGATGGTAGTGAAGATAGTGTAGATACATATTTTGTAGAAATTACAGTTTCTGGTAGTAGTTCAACAACTGGAAGCAGTAGTAGAAAAACTGTAATAGTTAATGATTTTACTACAAAAGTTCCTAGTAATATTATTGGAAAAGATAAAGATTTTGAGGTAAGTAAAAAAGGCGTAAAAGTAAAGATAAATGGCTTATCATTGTCAGAGCATAAAGGTGATGATGTAGAAATATTTATTCAAAGAATAGATAGCAGCTATTTCAATCTTGATATTATAGGTGAATTTCTAGAAGGTATTCCTGTATTTGATATTAGTTTAATAGCAGATGGGACAAAAGTACCATTTAGTAGTGACATTCTTTTAGAGATTGAATTCGAAGTAGAAGGTGATTATGAAAATCATAAAATGGTAGCTAGTTATATTGCAGAGGATGGAACATGTGAGATTTTAGAAGGCGTATATAATAATGGGAAACTTATGTTTAAAACAAATCACCTAAGTCATTATACTTTGCTTTATGTTGATAAATCATTTAAAGATTGTCAAAATCACTGGAGTAAAGTTGCCATCGAAGCACTAGCATCACGAGAAGTGGTTAAAGGTGTAGGTGATGAGTTATTTAACCCTGATGGAGAAATAACAAGAGCAGAATTTGTTACGATGGTGGTTAGATATTTTAATTTAAAAGCCTATGGAACCGACTTAGGATATACGGATGTAGAAGATGATAGTTGGTATGCTGAATATGTATGGATAGGTAGAGAAAACGACATAATTCCAGATAACTACGGTGATCAATTTGAGCCTAACAAAGCCATAACACGTGAAGAGATGATGTATATTTTATATAAATCATTGGAAGCAACAAATAGGCTGAATACCTTAGATGATAATGGTGATAAGTTAGCAGAGTTTGTAGATAGTGACGATGTATCAGATTATGCAAAAGAGGCATCTGAATACTTAATATCTAGAGATGTTATAAACGGCGACGGTAACGGAATACTGACACCATTAGCAACATCAACAAGAGCGGAAGTTGCACAGATGGTATATAATATCATGACAATGACATATAGATAATACTTAAACGGGGGTGATCACAAATCACTCCCGTTTGTAATATAATTACATATTAATATTTGTTATCGTTTATTCCAGACAAAATCAATTAATTATTTATTTACTTTTCTTTTTCTTGTTCTCATACATTCTAAAATCTGATATATTCATAATATCTTCGTAAGTTTGAGCATCTTTAGGGTACTCTGATATGCCGTATGAAAAGCTATATTTTAACCATTGGTCATTATGTAATTCATTGAAGTTATTTACATCTCCTAAAAGATTCTCCATTATTATTTCTGACTCTTTATAGGACTTATTTTTGAATATAATGGCAAATTCATCTCCACCTGTACGAATACAATAAGTGTTTTGAAGTTTTTTGAGCTTACCTGCAAAATCAATTATAATTTTATCGCCTACTTGATGTCCAAACGTGTCGTTAATTTTTTTTAATCCGTCTAAGTCTATAGAGACATAGGAAAAAGAAGTTTCTTCTTTAAACAATGCTTTTAGGATGACTTCTTGTTCAGATCTATTGAGAAGGTTAGTAAAAGTATCGTGCATTGACATTCTGGTGATTTCTTCAAAAAGCAGTTGTCTTTCTACAACCAAAGACAACTGTTCACTTATCTCTGTCATGATTTCTATGTGTAGTGAGGAAAATATATTTTTTTCGGTACTATCTAATGATATGAAGCCAAATAACGTTCCTTGTGTATATATGGGTGCTACTATTATTTCTTCAATTTCATTTTTGCCAGCTGAACTTGCAAATCTTTCTTTTTCATCTTCTCTTAGAATCACACTATTTTCATCTTGAGAGTCTAGTTGATAAATAATGGGTTTGGAATAAGTCCCCTTTGTTAATCGATACCCAACAGAGTTTTCTAGTTTCAATTCAAAGTTATTTATATTTGATTGTGTATAACCTACTGCAGCTAAAAATCTAAAATAGCCATCAGGATGCAGTTTAAGAATACTGCCATATGTTGCAAGACCAATATAATCGGAAACTTTTGATAGTATTAAAGTATATATTTCTTCTGAATGATTCATAGTTAATATGGCTTGATTAATTTCGATGAATAATTCTTTTGTTTCTAATGCTTTTTTTGTTTCCAAAAGATAGTCATTTATATAGGTAACATCTTCAATAAGTCCTTTGATTAGTTTATGATTAAAGACAAATAAAGTCGTTTTAAACACTTTGTTATGGAATTGATTGTAATACACATGTCCTGTTTTAGAACCGTACAGAACTTGATTAATATCATCTTCAATAGATGTAGCAATAATTGTTTCTACTATATTTTTGCATAACAAATTATCAACAGTTGGTGAGGAATAGGAAAGGATGCATTTGTCTGTTGGATGATAATCAAAGAAAATTATTTCATTAATTGTTTTAGGTTTCATTTGAAGTCTCCTAAGTATTGAAAATCATGATATATTTAATTTGTTTTTATACATATTGTTATCTGCGATTTTAAATAGAACCTCATAATTATGGCCATCGGTTGGCATATGTGCAATGCCATATGAAAATGTGTATGCTATAGTATGTGTTTTGTAATGTAAAGGATTTATCTTAATATCTTCTTTTAATTCAAATAGCTTTTTTGTGATATCATTATTATTTTTGGGTATTACGCCTATAGCAAATTCATCCCCATTTAATCTGCTAATAATATCTACAGGGTTTACGATTTTTTTTAATCGATTTGCAAAATCAATAAGCACAGCATCTCCAGCATCATGACCGATAGAATCGTTAATATCTTTAAATTTATTTATATCTATTATTACCAGATGTAGGGTTTTATTTAATTGTATTAAGGCAGTAAATTTTTTTTCGAAAGTTCTTCTATTATATATTTGTGTTAAATGATCATTTTCTGATAGTGTTTTAATTCGTTGATATAGCATATGCTTATCTACAACAAGAGAAACTTGCTCAGCTATATAAGAAATGATATCGAGATGATAGTTTGTATAATAATTATTTTTGGTAGTATCAATATTAATCATTCCAGCTAATTTATTGTTGATAATAATTGGTGCAGATATTGTTGATTGTATAATCTCGTTATTAACACCAGAAAATGGTTCAAAGCCAGTAGAAATCATCATATCGACTAAGTTGTTAACGATGATTGGTCCGTCGAATCCTTTTTTTGTCATATGCCACTGATATGAATCAGTATAACGTTTTTTGAATGATTTACAGTAATCTTTGTCATAGCCGTATGAAGCGGAAACTGTTAAGTATCCGTCATCTAAGCTCAATATAGTACCACATTCTGAAATCTTATATAAATCTATTGTACGCTCTATAATAAGTGATAATAGAGTGCTAGTATCATTTGTGTTTATAAGTGCATGATTAACCTCGACGAAAGTATCTCTTGAAGATAATATTTGTTCCTTGTAATCATAAGTTGAACGTATGATGGAGATGTCTTTACAAAACCCTACGATGTTTGTCTCATCTGATTTTTCGTAGTACAAAGAAAATGATAGATTTTGAGAGTCGTTTAGTTCAAATGACATTGCATTAGATGGTTGTGGACTTGATAATAAAATGTCCTTTATTTGATCTTGAAGATTTAAGATATTTATTTGAATAAGGGGAGGGGTGTGATTGGATTTGAAATATAAGAATGAATGATTGATACAATCATATGAAAACAAATATAATTGCAAATCTCTTTTTATTTCTTCTGAAATTTTCATGCTATCCATATGATCACCCTTATTTCATAAATATATATATATTATACACCAGAAATGCTTATATTAAGCATATAAAAATTAAATATTCTGAAATTTGCAAGGTTTAAATCACCCAAGTACTATTATAGTACTTGGGTGTAGTTTTTATTTTTTCTTATGTAGATACATTCTTAAGTCGGATATTTTCAGTATATCTTCATATGTTTTGGCTTCATGTGGGTAGCTAACGATCCCGTAACTAAAATCGTATTTGAGAATATGTTCATTAACTATTACTTCAAATTCTGAGACCATACTTAATAATTCTTTTATGATTAATTCTGCTTCTTTTGCAGTTCTATTTTTAAATATAATAGCAAATTCATCTCCGCCGGTGCGTATTGCGTGTCCTTCGGTAATGACTCTTGCTTTTTTTGCAAAGTCTAAAATAACCAAATCGCCATAATGATGACCATAAGTGTCGTTGATAGACTTCATACCATTTAAATCAATATTTACGTATGTGAAATCACACTGCTCTTTAATCAACTTTTCCATTATTAATTCTTGTTGCACACGATTAAGAAGACCAGTAAATACATCATGAATGGATAGATGTTTGATTTCGTCAAATAAAAATTGTCGTTCTACAACCATTGATAATTGGTCGCTTATATATTGCATAATCAAAATATGAGATTCGTTAAATGTATTGCGCTGAGAACTATCGATACAAATTATGCCAAAAAGAGCATCTTCATAATAGATTGGTGCAATTAATGTCTCTAATATTTTCTGATCATCTTCTGTTTCAATAAAGTTATGAGCACCTTCTTCAAACTTTTCTTTAGCTGGTTCATCTTCATGCAAAACTTTTATAATGACAGGTTCTACAAAATTACCTTCTGTTAATTTGAACTCAATAGAATCCTCATATTTAAATTTAAAATCTTTTTGGCTTTCTTCATCGTAGCCCATAGCAGACATAAATCTAAAATAGCCATCATCATGCAATTTTAGAATACTACTATAGTTAGTTAAATTGAAAAATCGGGTTACTTTTTCTAAAATGTAGTCAAACATGTTACTCGACTGTTCCATTTCTACTATAGCTTGATTGATATCTAAAAACATATCTTTAGCGTATATCATTTGTTTTGCACGTTTAATATAATGGGATACATCTGTTATATCTTCTACAATGCCTTTTATTTGTTGTTGATCTAATACAAATATAGTCGTTTTGTATATCATTTCACCGATTTCTGTTTGAAAGTGATTTGTAATTTGAGGCGCATCTAAAATTGTTTGTAAATGATCATTAAAAGAGATATCAATTATTGTGTTTAGCAGATTGATACATTCGTCATGAGAAAAAATATTACTATGACAATCTATGATTTGTTGTGTTGATGTATTGTAGTCAAAATACATGACAATAGTAGGTGTATTCATCGTTTCACCTCTTCATAAAAGCTAATTTTTCTATCATTTTCTTTCTTATGCACTTTATAAAACTCTTTTTTATTAGCATACATTTCTAAATCAGATTTAATAAGCAAATCATTGTAAAGCGTATCATCTTTTGGGTACTCAGAAAGACCATAGCTAAATGAAAAATGCATATTTTTATCTTTTAACATAAGTTTTGTTATGCACTGTCTATTTTGTAGATAATTCAATTGATTTGAAATCTCTACTTTTGATTTATTGATAAATGCTACTGCAAACTCATCACCGCCAAGTCTACCAGCTATTTGATGTTCTGTAATAGTAGATAATTCTGATGAAAAGCATTTAATTAATTCATCTCCAAAAGCATGTCCTTGCATATCGTTGATTTTTTTCAAACCATTTAAATCTAAAAAAGCAAGAGTGAATGGGGTACTGGTTTCAATAAGCTTTTGAACTTCCTTTTCAAAATAATGTCTTGAATATAAGCTAGTAAGGTGATCTTTTATAGATAAATTTTTGATTTTTCTAAACATGAGTAATTTTGATAAGGAGATGGTTAACTGCTCTTTCAGAAAATCCATTGTCTTGCAATGTTCCACGCTAAATATATTATTTTGAGTTGAATCAATGCTGATCATTCCAAATAATTTTTGGTTAATATAGATTGGTACTGATAATGTGGACCGAATCACAATATTGTCTTTGGTATCAAAAAAATTTATATCTGTATTCATAACCATTCTATCAATATTATTAAATACGACTGATGACGGGTGATCTATGCTAAATTTTTCAAATTGATAAGTATCTGTATATTTCAATTTAAAACTATTGACTAGAGATTGTGAGTATCCATAGGAAGCCACTATTTTTAAATAGCCATCTTCATCAATCTTAAGAATACTACCGCACTCGGAAAAACTAAAAATATCAGCAACTTGCGCTAAAATATAGTCATATAATTGATCTAAATCATTAATAGTTAAAATTGCATGATTTATATCAAGTAATTTATCTTTTTCTTTTAAAGAAGTTTCAATTTTACTATGATAATCATGAATGCCAGTAACGTCATTAACTATAATGACAACTTTTGACATAGACATAACCTTAAAAGTTATTTTTAAGGTTGATTGATTAATATTCATAGTAATAGGGGGGATGTCTGATTCACCATTAGCAAGTATTGTCGCCTGTATGACGGATTTTATTTGCAACTGCCATGTGTCTGATAAGACACCGGTGATTTTTTCATGTGAAAACTCATTATTATTACAATCATATTCAAAATATCCAATGATTTTACTAGTTAATAAAATAGGTGAAATATTTTTCATCTTTAGCTCCAAGGGCACCGATAATAATAACGAATAATATAGAATATTATAACATATTTATACCAGTTGTGGACCCTGAAATTATAATCATTAGGTTATGATTTAGAGTGATTTATTTTTTTGTTGATATACATTCTAATATCAGCCGTTTTATATAATTCTTCAAACTCAAGACCGTCTTTATTTATTGATGAGATACCGTAGCTAAATGAAAAAGGTATTATGTTTTCTTTATATTTTAACGGTTGATTCATTAATCGAAGCTTAAAGGATTCAAGTGTCTTTATTATTTCTTTTTCAGAAAAATTATGAGTACAAATAGCAAATTCATCACCACTTATTCTACCAACGATACTATTTGTATCAAAGACTGATTGTAGCTCTTTTGCAAAGTAAATGAGCACTTCATCACCTGCATCGTGACCATAGTCATCGTTTATATTTTTAAAACGATCTATATCAATATTGATTAAATGCATTTGCTTGTAGTTTTTACAAATGGCGTCAAATTTGCTTTTAAAGGTAGTTCTATTAAGTAGTTTTGTTAGTGTATCTTGCTCTGAAAGTTGCCTGATTTCTTCATACATTAGGTGTTTTATAATAACCAAAGAGACCTGTTCTTTAATAAATTTTATAAACTTAATGTGATAATCATTGTAAAAATGGTTTTTAGTTGTATCAATATTAATCATACCAAATAATTTGTTGTGGATAGTAATAGGGACAGAAAGGCAGGATAATATTTCTTGACCGTTAATTGTGGGTAGCAAATCATAGCCTTTACTTAGCATTTCTTGGCGCAAGTTGTTAATGATAATAGGCCCTTTATATCCGTTTTTTGACATATGCCATTGAAAAGTATCTGCATATTTCATTTTAAATGATTTACACATTTCACTATCATAACCAACTGAAGAGGCAATCGTTAACCAACCATCGTCTAGTGATAAAATAGTTCCGCACTCTGGAAACTCAAAAAGTTCAACAACTTTTTGGAGGATAGTATCTAATAAATCATTTGTATTTTTATAGTCAAGAATAGCATGATTAATTTCGATAATAGTATCGCGAGTCTGTAATTGCTTTTCGTAGTAATCAATTTTATTTAAAAGATCACTAATATCTTTAATTGAACCCATTATTTTATTATTTAACGAAGCATACAATGTTATTTCAAAGTTAAAAGCGTCAATATTAATGATTTCTGTTTTAGGCAGTACAATAGGGGTATTATTTACAATAGATTCGCTAATAGATGATTCTAAGCGCTCTGTATCTATATGACAGCTAGCGTTAGGTTTACTAGATTTAAAATAGTCATATTTTTGCTTAATAGTATCAAACTGAAAAACATAAAGAATTTCTAAATCTTTTATATAGTCTTGAATAGTTGTTGGATTCATATGGTTATCCCCCAATCATTAGTATATGCTTATAATTATACACTAGTATATGAAATTATTGGTATATATTTAGATTTTTCTGAACAGTGATTTGCTTCTTTTTTAGAGGTTGATTATAATAGTTTTATATAGAGTATTTTACCTATAAAATATGACACGAATATTTTATTGATACAGGACCAGTTAATATTTGGATTTAGAAAATAAATATCTTTTTAATTTGTCATTTTGATTGAAATTTCAACACGTAAAACATTTACTTTTTTATACTATAAAAAAAATGAAAAAACACTATTGACAAGGGGAAAAAAGGGAGTATATTTATATTGTTAACTTTTTATAAAAAAGGTTATAAGTGCGTAAAAACTAGGGTTATTTCCTGTTTGTACAAATAAAAAAATAAAAGAAAACTGAGAGCAAAGCTCTTGGGCAGGAGGTATTAAAAGAAATGAAAATGGATTTTTTAGGAAGACATATACTTATTGAGTATTATGACTGTGATGCTGATATATTGAAAGACCAAAAATTAATTGAACAATACATGGTAGAAACTGCAAAAGAGATGAAGGCGACAGTTGTAGAAAGTGTATTCCACCATTTTAATCCTTGGGGTGTATCTGGTGCTGTTGTTATTTCAGAATCCCATCTGACTATTCATACATGGCCAGAATTTGGATATGCTGCTGTTGATTTATTTACTTGTGGCGACACCATTAATCCATGGGTTGGTTTCGATAACTTAGAATCAAAATTAAAAGCAAAGAGATCAGAGTCAATGGAAGTTGCTAGAGGTATGAAGGATAAAATTAGAAGATATTCAAATGTAGATGGCCCAATAAATTTCAAGCCAGAATAAAAATAGACAAGGAGTTTGATTTATGGAGTTATGGTATACAGAAAAATGGACAGATAATGTAAACTTTAGTATAAAAGTGCATGAACATATATATAGTGGTAAAAGTGAATTTCAAACGATTGATGTATTTGAATCTCCTGAACTGGGGAGATTTTTTACTCTTGATGGTTTAATGATGGTTAATGAAAAAGACGAATTTGTTTATCATGATATGATCACACATGTGGCAATGGCATCGAACCCGCAAATAAAATCAGTATTAGTTATAGGTGGTGGCGATGGCGGTACTGTGCGTGAACTAACAAGATATGATAATATAGAACGTATAGATATGGTAGAGATAGACAAGCTGGTTGTTGATGTAAGTAGAGAATATTTTCCAATCACATCTTCAAAACTAGATGACCCTCGTGTTAGCCTGTTTTATGAAGATGGCGTTGCATTTGTTAAAGACAAAAAAGAAGTATATGATTTAATCATCGTTGATTCAACAGATCCAATAGGACCAGGAGAAGGACTATTTACTGTCAATTTTTATAATGATTGCTATGAAGCATTAAGTCAAGACGGGATACTGGTCAATCAAAGTGAAAGTCCGTATTTTCCAAATTACGCCCACGAGTTTAAGCGTTCTTATGGAAAAACAAACAAGGTATTTCCAATTGTAAAAATATATCAATTCCATATGCCAACTTATCCATCAGGTCATTGGCTATTTGGCTTTGCGTCAAAGAGCATAGATCCTGTAAATAATGATAAGATAGAGCAATGGAACGATTTAGGGCTTAAAACAAAGTATTATAATACAGATATACATAAAGGTGCGTTTATGCTACCTAATTTTGTTAAAGATATGATGGAAAATGAGGAATAGGTTTATGGATAAAAATGTTGTAACTTATATGGGTTTCGAATCAGATTATCAGCAGTCTTGTATTGTTTTATTTGGTGTGCCATTTGATGGGACAACATCTTTTAGACCAGGGACACGATTTGCATCCTCAGTAATGCGTCAAGAGTCGTATGGACTAGAAACCTGGAGTCCTTATCTTCAAAGAGATTTGGATGATTATGATTTTTTTGATGGTGGTGATTTGGATTTGCCATTTGGAAATCCCATAAGAGTGATTGACATGATTCATGATTATAGTAAAGAAGTACTCTTAGATGGTAAAAAACCATTAATGATAGGTGGAGAACATTTAGTGACTTTAGGAGCTATAAAAGCTTGTCATGCAAAGTACCCAGATATGGCAGTTATACATTTTGATGCACATGCCGATCTTAGAGATGAATATATGGGAGAATCAATGTCTCATGCATCAGTTATTAGAAAATGTCATGAAATATTAGAGCCAAATAACATATATCAATTTGGTATACGTTCAGGAACAAAGGAAGAATTTGAGTTTGCGAAAGCAAATACATATATGGAACTATTTGAAGTAAACACAGTAAAATCCATAGTTGATCAAATTGGTAAGCAACCAGTCTATATTACTATAGATTTAGATGTATTAGATCCATCTGTTTTTCCGGGTACAGGAACACCAGAACCAGGTGGCATTAGTTTTAAAGAAATAATTGAAGCAATTAAAAGTTTAGATACTTTAAATATTATTGGCGCAGATATTGTAGAGTTAAGCCCTAATTATGATCAAACTGGCATATCTACAGCTGCAGCATGCAAAGTAGTTAGAGAATTATCATTAGTGATGGTGGAGGACAAATAATTGGATCAAAATAAAACCCCTTTATTTGACGCACTTAAAGCATATGATGAAGAGAAAGTCACACCTTTTGATGTTCCAGGGCATAAACATGGCAATGGACTGCCAGAAATGTGTGATTTTTTAGGCAAAAAAGTGCTAGAAGTAGACGTCAATGCAATGAAATGTTTAGATAATTTAGGTAACCCAGTAAGTGTTATAGCAGAAGCAGAAGAATTGCTTGCTAATGCATATAATGGAGATTATGGATTTTTCTTAGTCAATGGGACAAGTGCTGGAGTACAAGCTATGATTATGAGCGTTTGCAAACCTAATGAAAAGCTTATTTTGCCACGTAATGCACACAAATCAGCTACTAATGGACTTATTGCGTCGGGCTCAATCCCTGTTTATATACAGCCTGATTTTGACGTTGAAAACGGTTTTGCAGTAGGTGTTACAAAAGCTTCTGTAAAAAAAGCCATTGATGAAAATCTTGATGCTAAAGCAGTTTTTATTATTAATCCAACATATTTTGGGGCAACTGCTGATTTGAAATGGATCATAGATTATGCTCATGAAAAAAATATGATAGTGATTGTTGATGAAGCACATGGTGCTCACTTTCATTTTAATAATAAATTACCAATGAGTGGTATGGATGCAGGTGCGGATATCACAGCTGTTAGCTTACATAAAACATGTGGTGCTTTGACACAAGCCAGTGGGCTTATCATGAAAGGTGAGCGTATTAAGCCAAAGTATTTAAGAAAGATTATTAATTTAAATCAGACAACTAGTGCATCTTATTTATTAATGTCTAGTATAGATGTAGCAAGGAAAAATCTTGCAATAAAAGGTCAAATAATGCTTGATGAAGTTTTGGATTTAGCAAAGTATGCAAAAGATGAAATCGAGATAATTGATGGGATTAATTTATATACGAATGATGCTTGTAATGGCGATAGTATTTATGATTTTGATGAGACTAAGTTAGTTATTAATGTTACGGGACTAGGGCTAACAGGGTTTGATGTGTATGATATATTAAGAGATGAATACGCTATTCAAGTTGAACTTGGAGAGTCTTGTGTTATTATGGCAATACTAAGTATTGGCGATAATATGCAGTCTGTTAAGACCCTTATTGATGCTTTAAAAGATATATCTAAAAAGCATTATGGTAAACATAAGCATTTACATCATGTGGAAAAACCTCATGGGTTAGAGCAGATAATTTCTCCTAGAGATGCATTTTATGCAGATAAAGAAATTATAGATTTAACTAAAGCAGCAGGGCGATTAAGTGGTGAATCTGTAATGATTTATCCTCCGGGGATACCTGCCATTACGCCTGGTGAGATGATTACTAAAGAGGTTGTTGATTATTTGCTGTTTATTCGGGAGTCGCATACTATTATTACTGATGTTGATGATTTGAGTTTGGATAAGATTAAGGTTATTAGATAGGGTTTTGTTATAGAATCGTAAAATTAAGGGGTTGTTATATTATTTTGTTTGCTAGTAGGCCACAAACCGCCTAATGCTGCACAAAATAATATAACAAGCCCTTTACTAATTTTACTTACAAAAGGGCTTGGATAACTTTATCTTTGGTGTTGGAGGCAGGTGAAGCAAGGTGAATTTGCTATGCAAATTATCAATTGTAAGGTTATTAAATAGGGTTTTTTGATTGGAACCGTAAAATATAGGGGTTGGAGTATTATTTTTCTTCGTTGGTAGGCCACAAACAGCCTAATACTACGAAAAATAATACTCCAACCCCTTTATATATTTTACTGACTGTAAAGACTAGATAACCTTGTCTTTGTTGGTGGAGGCGTGAGGAAAAGGATGATTTTGCATGGCAAAATCTTTTATAACTTGTCATGTTCATGACTCGTGTTGAAACATAAAAGGATGATTTTGTACCACAAAATCTACATTAACTTATAACCTATCACTTATCACTTATAACTATCTTTTCCGTTTCGTAACATATGTGACGTTGTTTTATTTTGGTTTTGGTATACTTTAGTTATTAAAACAATAGGAGGTAACACAATGGTAGAGAAAATTTATACTTATAGTACGACAGATGATAAGGCAGTTGAGAAGTTAATTATGGATGAGAATATTAATTATATTCATATGGTTTTTAATAAGGATGAAGGGTTGCCTGAGCATTTTTCTAACTCTAATGTTTATATGAATGTTATTAGAGGGAAGCTTTCTATTAGACTTGATGAGCAAGAGGTTCATGAGTATGATAAAGGGCATTTGCTTCAGATTCCATATAATACTAAGATGAATGTTAAGAATTTTCATGAGGATACTTTAGAGCTGATTGTTGTTAAAGCACCAGGGCCACAAAATTATCAAAAATAGTTTTATAATATTTGAGACCGTCTATCGGTATATGATAGGCGGTTTTATATTTTTTGGACTTATTTATTTTTATATTTGCAAGTGCTATAATAAAGAAAACTATTAGAGAAGATGTGAAAATGTGGATAAAGGTTTAGTTTCTAATATACAGCATTTTTCTGTTCATGATGGGCCAGGGATTCGTACCATTGTTTTTTTAAAAGGTTGCAATATGAAGTGCCTTTGGTGTAGTAATCCTGAAATGATTGGTAAAAAGCCTGAGCTTATGTATACTGAAAATGTATGTTTGGGGTGTGGTTTTTGTATTAAGGCTTGCTCAAACAAGGTTATTAGTAAAGGTAAGAATGATAAAATTAATATAGATAAATTATTGTGTATCGGTTGCGCTTTGTGTGCAGAGGCGTGTCCAAGTCATGCGTTGTCAATTAATGGTGTTTTGATGACTGTTGATGAGGTTTTGGATGAACTGAAAAAAGATGAAGTGTTTTATGAATCTTCTTCAGGTGGTATTACTGTTTCTGGTGGAGAGCCTTTTTTACAAACTGTTTTTTTGCATAAACTTTTAAAGGCTTGTAAAGACAATGATATGCATACTGCAGTTGAAACTGCAGGGAACTATAATATGAAAGATGTGGATGATATATTAAAATATGTAGATCTTTTTTTGTATGATATTAAAATATATGACAATGATATGCATAAGGTAGCAACAGGTGTTTCAAATAATATAATCATTGAAAATATTAAATATTTAAGAGAAAATAATAAAGAAGTTATTATTAGAGTGCCATTAATTCCTAACTATTCGGCTACTGAAGATAATATTAGGCAAATAGGTTTACTTGCTAAGACATTAAATATTGGGAAAGTACATTTGCTACCATATCATGAATATGGTAAAGAAAAGTATAATAAAATTCATCAAGTGTACAAATTAATGGATGTCAAAATATTAGATAATATTCAAATAGATAAGTTTCGGAGCATCTTACAAGATAAAGGATTAGTTGTGGTTATAGCTGGAGAAGAATAATGTAAATTTCTGTGGAGGGATATATGAATCTAAATACAGCAAAATACAGTAATGATTTGAAAAATTTTACTGAATCAACTGAGAGAATTAAAAGGTTAAAAGATGAAGTTTTAAATGCTATTCCCGAAATATGTATTGAAAGAGGATTAATAGTGACTCAGGCAGATTTAGAACTTGGTGATTTGCCGGTACCAATTAAAAGAGCCAAAATATTAGAACGTATATTGGAAAATATGACAATTAGTATTGGTGATGACGAGTTAATTGTAGGCAATCAAGCTCGAAAAATGCGTGCAGCACCACTTTTTCCTGAGTACTCCGTAGATTGGATTGGTGAAGAGTTAGATAGTTTTGAAACTAGACCTGCTGATCAATTTAGAGTTTATGATAATGAAAAAAAGCTGATTAGAGACATGGTAGATTATTGGCATGGGAAAACAAATGAAGATGCTCAAAATGAATTAATATCAGAAGAATATAGGCTAGCTGAAGAGATGGGTGTTCTTATGGGTATCCATATTCGTATTGGAGGACATGGTCATATATCTGCTTCTCATGAAAAAGTAATGAAGCGAGGACTCAGAGATATTGCGAAAGAAGCAGAAACACGTATAAAAGATTTAGATCTGAATAGTCCAGAAGGTATTGAAAAATCTTCCTTTTTACAGGCTGTTGTCATTGGGTGTAATGCAGTTATAAATTTTGCATTGAGATATGCTGATCTAGCTACAGAAATGTCAAAAAAAGAAATTGATATGAACAGGAAAAAAGAATTAGAATTAATTGCAAAGAATTGTAGACAAGTGCCTAAAAGGCCACCTACAAATTTTTATGAAGCTGTACAAACTTCGTGGTTTATTCAATTGGTTTTACAAATAGAAGGAAACGGTCATTCGATTTCTCTTGGTAGATTTGATCAATATACACATCCTTTTTATAAAAAATCAATAGAGGCTAATGAAATAGATGCAAAAGAAGCACAAGAATTAATAGCGTGCATGTTTATTAAAATGAAGACAATTAATAAAGTGCGTGCTTGGGAACATGCAAAGTATGCTACTGGGTATCCTATGTATCAAAACTTAACTATTGGTGGACAAACATCTGATGGAGAAGACGCTGTAAATGAAGTTACTTATCTATGTATTAATGCAATGGAAAATGTCAGGTTTCCAGAACCTAATTTGATTGCTAGGTATTGGAGCGGTTCTTCTGATGATTATTTAAAAAAATGTGTAGATAGCATAAGTCTAGGTTTTGGTATGCCTGCGATGCTAAATGATGAAATCATTATCCCATCTTTATTAGGTCGAGGTGTAAAAAGAATAGATGCATTTAATTATGGTGCGGTTGGGTGTATTGAGGTTTCAATCCCTGGTAAATGGGGCTATAGATGTTACGGCATGACATTTACGAGTTTTATTAAAATGTTTGAGTTGATGTTAACAAATGGACGTGCATATGGTACTGATAATGTATTGTTTCAAGATGGAAAAAGTCTAGAAGAATGTAATAGCTACGAGGAGCTAATGGTAGAATGGAAGCGAATGAATGATGTTTTTGCAAAGCTTGCCGTTGCACATGACCATATTGTAGACACATGTAAAAAAGAAATACCAGAAATATTTATGTCTACGCTTGTTGATGATTGTATTGTGCGTGGTAAGCCTATTTTGGATGGAGGAGCTATTTATGATATGAATAGTGGCGTTCAAATAGGTCTTGCAAATGTTGCGAATTCACTTGCTGTTATTAAGAAACTTGTTTTTGAAGAAAAGAAATTTACTACAAGTGAAGTTTTAAAGGTAATTGAAAATAACTTTGAGGGACAAAATGGTGAAATAATAAGACAAATATTTAAGAATTCTGTTCCTAAGTATGGAAACGATGATGACTATGTTGATGATATTGCAGTAGAAGTATATGAAACCTATATGGATATTGTAGAAGAATTGAAGAATGCTAGATACGGGAAAGGGCCTATTGGTGGGAAATACTATGCGAGTACAGTAACAGTTTCTGCTAATGTTCCTGCTGGCCAAGATGTAGGTGCAACACCTGATGGTAGAAAAGCAGGTGAACCGTGTGCAGAAGGGGCATCACCAAATTCTGGAACAGATATAAAAGGGCCAACATCGGTGATGAAATCTATAACTAAAATTCCAACCATTAGGATGACTGGTGGCCAATTGCTTAATCTAAAATTTTCACCAGAATTACTGGTAAATGATTCTGGAAAATGGAAGTTAGTAGCTCTTTTGAGAGGATTTTCAAAACTAAAGGGATGGCATGTGCAATTTAATACCATTTCAAATGAAATTTTAAGAAATGCACAAAAAAATCCAAAAGACTATAAAAATCTTATGGTTAGGGTGGCAGGGTACTGTGCCTTATTTACAGATTTAGATGAAGATATTCAAAATGAAATAATAAACAGAACAGAACATTCACAGGTTTGATTTTTCTTTTATTATTATGATAATTAAAGACGAAATGTATGAAGCAGAGCAAGTATCATTGCTCTGCTTTTTTAGGTAATCTTATTATAAATCGTGTGCCTTTTTCTTGGTTAGGGTCAATAATGACGTACCCTTGATGCAACTTAATGATTGACTCTGTAATAGCTAGACCAAGTCCTAAACCACCTGTTTCAGTGTTTCTTGAGCTGTCAGTTCTTACAAAAGGTTTAAATACATCAGTTGCCATTTCTTTTGGTATACCTTTTCCGTTATCATCTATATATATTTTTACATGACTATCTTCGTCTTCTACACCTATTTTAATCATAGGATTATCGGCCATATATTTGATACTATTATCAATTATATTTGATAAGGCTCTGCCTAAATGTGAGGCTGAGAATGCAATTGAGATTTCTGTTTCTGGTATATCGAAATGATAATCAATATTTTTACTTTCAAATTCAGGAATATAATCTATTACTATATTTCTAATAAACTCACAAATATTATCATTTTTAAAGTGTATCTGATTCACATTTTCAGTCATACGACTAAGCTGAAATAAGTCCGTCATTAGCTTGTTGGCTTTTTCACCATTGGTTAGTATGATGTCTAAGTATCTTTGACTTTCTTCGTTACAATCACTATTTTCTTTTAGTGTTTGTGCGTAACCACAAATATTTGTTAAAGGTGTTTTAAAGTCATGAGATATGTTCATTATTAATCGTTTTCGATCTTCTTCAAGTTGCTCTCGTAGATCAATGCCTGTACGTATTTGATTCTGCATATCATATATTGAGTCTCGTAAGCCTTTTAATTCGTTTTTTGACTTGATATTGATTTCTGATTGATAATTTCCTTTTCTAATTTCAGCTACACCATTAAAAATTGATTGAAGCGGTTTTAATATTGTGTATGACATATACTTTGAAAATACAAAAAGAAGTAAAGCAGTAATACCTACTATTGTAATTAAGTACATTTTTAAATAGTATAGGTATGTATTTTGACCAACGATATAATCACCAGATTCACTATATATTAGTAAGATGTTTTCATTATCCAAATAGTGAAAAGTTCTATACTGATCATATTCTAATACTAGTTGATTAAAAACGCCTTGTGAGTAAACAAATCCTACAGTATGTTCACTTTTATAAGTGTTAATTACATTTAAATTTGAATCAAGAAGTTCAATATAACTAGATCCAGATAGCTTAAATTCATCATAGATCGGTTGTAGTGATGTTTCTTCTGTAAGATTGTTATATTCGGTTAGAGATAATTCTAAACTCTGTAATTCTTTTTCTAATTGTAAGGCATAAAATATGGTTGTTAATATGATTAGTACAACCATAAGCATTATCATCAGTACATTTAGGGTACCAATCTGCCTAGATATTTTGTGTCTAGGATTGATGGTATTAAGAATTTTTTTAATCATGATTCACCATCCTATAGCCGATACCTCTAATGGTATGTATATATGATGGTTCCTTAGGCGTATCTTCAATTTTATCTCTTAAATTACTAAAATGAACCATAATAGTATTATTATCGCTGTAATATTCTTCTTCCCAAACGGCTTCGTAGAGTTGTTTTTTTGTGAAGACTCTATCTAGATTTTTCATTAATAATGCAACAATTTTAAATTCCTTAGGAAGCAAGTCTACAATAACACCATTCTTTTTAAAAATATGCTGATCAATATCAATAGATAAATCACCATTTGATATAACATTAGAATTTTTGATATTGGCAAATGTTAGATAACGTCTTAGTTGTGCTTTCACCCTTGATACAACTTCGGTAATACTAAATGGTTTTACAACATAATCATCTGCACCCAAGCCAAGGCCCAACACTTTGTCATCATCAGTATTCATTGCAGTTATAAGAATGATAGGTACTTCTGATTTTTCTCTAATGTGTTCTAGTACTTCAATCCCATCAATTTTAGGGAGCATTATATCAAGCAAAACCAATTGTATATCATTTTGAAAAAACTTTTCTAAAGCAACTTCTCCGTTTTCTGCTTCTATGATATTAAAACCTTCTTTAGTAAGGTGCAATTTTAATAAACGACGTATATCATGTTCATCTTCTACTAACAAAATGTTTATAGACATCTTTATCCTCCTTTTTGAGTAATTATGAGCTTAGTTTACACCACATACACATCAATGTATATGGATTTAAGGTTTTTTTAAGGTTGAATTAAGGTGAATTGAAAGTTCATAGATTATATTGTAATAGAACTAATAAAAGAATAATAAAAATAGACATAAAGGAAAGAGGAAATATGAAACTAAAAAGACCAAAGTTAAAAAAGAAAACCATAATTATTATGGGAATTGTATTTATTGTAGTTGTAGGATTTGGATTAATAAAGGCACGTGGAGCAAAAAGTATAGAAATCCCAGCTGCAATGGAAACGCAAATAACAAAAGGGCATATTGAAGAAAGTATAAGTAAGACGGGCTATATTGAATCAAAAGTATTTAAAGAAGTTCGTTCAAATAAAAGCGGTACTATTGCAGAAGTATATGTTCAAGATGATCAAAATGTATTGAAAGGTGAGAAAATACTAAAGATCAATTATGACGAAGGTACGGGAACATTAAGTGAGAGTAGTTTTAATATTCTTCAGCTAAGAAAAGACTATAATAAATATGTTGAGCTGGGAGAAAAATATGATATAAAAGCACCATTTAAAGGTGTAATAAAAGAAGCTTTTGTAGAGGAAGGTGACTATGTCACTAAGGGTACTGAGCTGGTAAAGATGATTGATAAAAGTAAAATGAAAGCAGCGTTTCAATTTACGGAGAACAATAAGCCTAAAATTGCAGTAGGTGATTCGGCTGAAGTTTATGTCAGCAAGTATTTGTCTACATTACAAGGAAAAGTAACGAAAATTTCTGAAGTTGGGTATGGTATTGAGATTGGTGTTATTGTTTATGATATTGAGATAGAGTTTGATAACCCAGGGGCATTAAATGAGGGCATTGAGTTAGCTGCTAAAGTGATTGATGGCAATATAAAAATACCTGCAGTAAATAAAGTTAAAGCAGAGTACAGAGCAACAGAAGTAATCAAATCAGAAGTAGAAGGCGAAATATTATCTTTAAATGTAAAAGTGAATCAACTAGTAAATGATAGCCAAATAATTGTAAAAGTTGAAAAAGATGATTACAAAGATACATTGAAAATGAAAAAAATAAATTTAGATAACGCGATTCGAACATACGAGGAAAATGAAAAACGATATGACACCAATATATATGCACCTGTAGATGGGACGGTTATTGATTTAAATGTTGTTTCTGGTGAAAATATTAATGCTGAGACAGTAATCGCCAAAGTAGCTGATATGAATAACTATCAAATTACTGTCCCTATAGATGAGTTAAATATATTAAAAGTTAAGGTTGGACAGAAAGCAAATATTAAGGTAAACGCTGTAGAAAATGTAAAATTTACTGGAACGATTCAAAAGGTATTTAGAGTTGGAAAAGAATCTAATGGAAATATTATGTATAACGTGGTCATCGCTTTAGATTCGCATGAAGCATTTGAATCTTTACGTATAGGTATGAATGCCAAAGTTAAAGTAGTTATAAGTGAAAAGCAAGATATACTTAAAATCCCTAATGATTACATTCAAAAAATAGATGGAAAATACTTTGTCAATTTGATTACAGAAACAGGAGAGTCGAACCAGGTGGAAGTTCAATTAGGATTGGCTTCGACAGACTTTGTAGAAATAACGGGTGATGTATCAGAAGGAGATGTTGTGGTCAAATGAGCGATTCAGTAATTAGCATGAGTGGCATCAAAAAAACATATGCCACAGGAAAACTAGAAGTAGAAGTACTCAAAGGTATCGATATGAATGTTCAAAAAGGAGACCTAGTGACAATTGTTGGTGCTAGTGGATCTGGAAAATCTACTCTAATGAATATAATGGGTTGCTTAGACATTATGACTGAAGGTGACTATATCTTAAATGGGAAAGATATTTCATTGTACTCAGAAGAAGAGTTATCAGATGTGAGAAATAAAAATATTGGTTTTATATTTCAAAAGTTTAATCTACTATCTAAGCTTACGGCTTATGAAAATGTTGAACTCCCACTTGTCTATGCAGGAGTGAGTAAAAAAGAACGACACCAATTTGTTGAAGATGCATTAGACATGGTAGGTTTAGCGGACCGTATGGATCACTTACCTACAGAGTTATCTGGTGGGCAGCAACAACGTGTAGCAATAGCCAGGGCTATAGCCAGCAAACCGCCTTTAATTTTGGCTGATGAACCAACAGGAAATCTGGATAGTCACTCAACAGAAGAAATAATAAAAATCCTATTAGATTTAAATGATAAGGGCATGACACTCGTAATGATTACCCATGATGATGAAATAGCAAACTTAGGGAAAAAGATTATTAATATTAAAGATGGACTAATTATATAAGGAGAGAGCGAATGAACTTAAAAACAACATTGAAAATAGCTAGTAAAGAGCTTATGGCAAATAAATTACGCTCAATTCTTACTATGCTGGGGGTAATAATAGGTGTTTCATCCATAATCATTATTGTATCCTTAGGACAAGGTATGAAAAATTATATAAGTGAAAACTTATTTGAAAATGCAAAGACCGTGAATATAAATGTCTATAGTTGGGATCAAAGTAAAGCCATGGATTATAAAGAAACATATGATTTTTATAGTAAGCTAGGAATTGATGTTATATCTCCTAGCTTAGATGGCAATCAACAAGTACAGTATAAAGAGGAAGCTAAAAGTATAAGTATAAAAGGTGTTAATGAGCATTTTATGACGATTAATAGCAAAAAAATTGCAGAAGGAAGAAATATTTCAGTTGTAGATGTAGATAGAAAAATCAATAGTGTAGTTATCAATAATCATACAAAACAACAGTATTTTAGCAATGAGAAAGCCATAGGCCAGTTACTTTCAATTAATGGGATTGAATATAAGGTTGTAGGTGTCCTTGAAGTAGGGAAAAGTAGCATGTTTGAATTTGTCCAAGAGCAGGTATATATTCCTATAACATCTTTTCAAAGAGATATATATAATGGCGATATTACAAGTATCAGTTTAGGGGCAAAGAGTAAAGAAGAAGTAATGGCATTATCTCAAAAGGTCGACGATGCCTTATATGCGCACTATAAGAGTAGTATGACAGAAGAAGACCTTGCAAATAGCCAGTGGGGAAATGGACATTATTATATAGCAAATCCTGAAAAAGAGCTAGGTGAGTTAAATAAAGTATTAAGAATATTGTCTTTGGGACTGGGTGGAATAGCCGGTATTTCATTGCTCGTTGGAGGTATTGGTATTATGAATATCATGTTTGTATCTGTAACAGAGAGAACCAGAGAAATAGGTATAAGAAAAGCAATCGGTGCAAAAAGAAAGACTATCGTACATCAATTTCTAATAGAAGCAGCACTTGTAAGTGGAATAGGTGGTGCGATTGGCTTAGCATTTGCTTTTGCTATCAATCAAATTATTGGGATATTTGCACCCATACAGCCGGTTATAAGTATTCCGGTTATGTTAATTGCTATAGGTTTTTCGGCACTAATAGGTATCGTATTTGGAATATATCCAGCTAATAAAGCTGCAAAATTACGACCAATAGATGCATTAAGATATGAATAACAAGTGTAATCACTAATAAAAGGCAAACAACTTATGCTATAAGTTGTTTGCCTTTTTAGTTTAGTAAAACTACTCCCATGTTTTCCATGTTTCGGGTTGGTAACCTGCTGTTGCCTTCTTGCCATTTCTGACGATGGGTGTAACTAATATTTCTGTATAGTCTAAAATAATTTCATGCATGGTATCAGGGTCACGCGTGTGTTCTATTTGACTATCTTCATAATAGGGTGAATTAAGATCAATAAGACTTTCATAGCCAATAGCTTGTACTATAGATTTTAATTCACCTGAGCTTAAACCTTTATCTAAAAGATCAATCTTTTGAAATTTAATTTTTCTTTCTTTAAAATATCTTTCAGCTTTTTTAGTATCAAAGCATTTCTTCTTACCAAAAATTTGAATATTCATAGCTGGTCTCCTTAAGTTTAATAATATAAGTATATAGTTTATGTCATATTTAATAAAGAGAAAATGATTAGATTGATATTTAGATGAATCACCATATCGAGTCGTTTCAATATTCCGTCTATTGTCCTTGGCTCATTAATCTTAGGAGAAATCTGTAAACTGTTGAAATTGCAATATATCACCCCAAAAATCACCCCACGTATTTTAAGAAAAGACTAAATATAATAGCAAAATCATTATATACTTTTACTATTAATTATTATGTTGAGATATTAAGGGGGAGTATATTTTGAAAAAGAGTATAGCATTTATTTTATCTACGATTATGATTTTCAGTCTAGCTATGCCATCAATTAGTTTTGGTGAAGGTTTAGGCGATGTGAAAAATGATTTAGAAAACCATTGGGCAAAAGATTCATTTGTTGAGTGGATTGACTATGGATATGTGAAAGGGTATGAAGATGGGTCTTATAAACCAGATGGAAAAATCACTAAAGCGGAATTTATGACATTGATTAATAGGGTGATAGGGTATTCTGTAAAGGATGAAACTAATTATACTGATATCAATCAAGCAGATTGGTATGCAACCCATACTGCTATTGCTAAAGGGAATGATTATATGGCATGGCATACATTAGATACACTTGAACCAAATCAGCAGATAACAAGACAAGAAGTTGCAGCAATACTTGCTATAATATGTCAACTTGATTTGTCAGAAGAATATAAGGGATTAGAAATATTTAGTGACTATAGTAGCATTGAAGAGTGGAGCAAAGCATATATTGAAGCCGTAGTTACTAAAGGCATTATTACCGGATATACTGATCAAACAGTAAAACCTAGGGGCGAAATAACAAGAGCGGAAGCCTTAACGATGATGTCTAGGGCATTTGGACAAGTTGTTAATAAAAGTGAAGAGCTAGGTTCGATTGAAGAAGAGACAGTTATTAATG
>PPCM01000518.1_pt1 | contig 31834 bp, 23 predicted proteins | sample 1555541 | NCBI WGS metagenome assembly PPCM01 (sample SAMN05284479, study PRJNA326546) | Marine sediment metagenome, whole genome shotgun sequencing project. | isolation source: marine sediment | place: Germany: Wadden Sea | collected 2012-09-05
CACAACGGCTTTGGTTCGGATAAACTCATGCCGTTTGATCAACCTCCGCCCACCGCTCCCTGATCTCCAGTATTTCCGGCAGGATTTCCAGAAACAACCCTATCAACCCGGGGTCAAAATGCGCTCCGGCTTCCTTTTTCAGAAGATCCACCGCCCGCTCCACGGGCCAGGCATCCTTGTACGGCCGCGCCGTGGTCAGGGCATCGAACACATCCGCCACGGCAACGATGCGCCCCTCCATGGGGATCTCGTCTCCCCTGAGGCCCCTTGGATATCCGGTGCCGTTCCATTTTTCATGGTGGGTAAAGGCGATTCGTCCGGCGCTTTCAAAGAGTTCATGCTCCTGGTCTCCGATAATCTTGACGCCGATATAAGGGTGGGTTTTCATGATCTTCCACTCATTGTCGTTCAGTGGCCCCGGTTTCAGGAGAATCGTGTCCGGAATCCCGATCTTTCCCACATCGTGCATGGGTGAAGTTTGCAGAATCAATTCGCGGGCATCGTCGGACCATCCCAGGTGCCTGGCCATGGCCTCTGAATAGTGGCTTATCCGCATCACATGCATTCCCGTCTCGTTGTCCTTGTATTCCGCCGCGCGCCCCAGGCGGCGGATCACCTCGAGCCGGTTACGGTTCAGCTCCGCGGTGCGCTCCTTCACGGTCTGCTCACACGCCCTTTGCTGGTCGTACAGTGCCAGGTGGTTCCTCACCCGTGCCTTCACGATGGCCGACCTGACGGGTTTGTAGATATAATCCGCCGCCCCGAGGTCGAGCCCCTTTTTCTCATCGTCAACCCCGTCCAGGGCGGAAACAAAGATCACCGGAATTCGACTTGTCCCGGGATCCGATTTCAAAACGCGGCAAACCTCGTAACCGCTCATTCCCGGCATCATGATATCCAGCAGGATCAGGTCCGGAGCCTGCTCATGGACCCTGCGCAACGCTTCTTTTCCGTCCTTTGCAAAACCGAGCCGAAAGTCGTCTTTCAAGATCCGGCGAAGGAGCTCAAGATTAACGGGTTCATCGTCCACTATCAGAATCTTCCACTTCATGTTTACCCCCCGGGGTTGCATGCCGCCGTCGGCATCTCGTTAAGGACTGACTCAATTCGTGTTTTTCATGATTTCGGACATTGTTTTTTCGGCCAGATCGAATTCGAACTCGCTCACCAGCTGCGCCACCTCCTCCATCCCCAACACCCCCATTGCCGTCAGCCGCTCGATAAGCGGCTCCGCAACGTCCGGATCAGTCTGGCGGAGTGCCTCCAGAAGTTCCGCCATCATCTTTCGGGGCCCATCCCCGCCGGACGGCTCGGGCTCGGCGATCTCCCGCTTGTTTACGATGGGTTCCAGGCTTGCCGCGGCTTTCACGGTGGCCGCCAAAAGGTCGGACACCCTCCCAATCATCTCCTCGCAGCTGTCCGACATGCCTTTGCGAAGGGCCGTCCCCAGTTCTGCGGCCGCTTCGGGCAGTGCGCGCACGGCCAGGTTCGCGGAAACCCCCTTGAGGGCGTGGGTAATACCCCGTGCGGCTTCCAGGTCTCCCCGGGATACCGCCTCCCTGATTTTTTGCCCGTCCCCCCCGTGGCGCCGGTTGAACCCCCGAAGCGCACCCAGGTAAGCCTCCACGCTCTGCCAGGTCCGCAGCCCCTTTCGGGTGTCGATCTCCCGAAGCGGCGGTAATCCCTCCTCCACCCGCCCGTGGGGCTGCCCGGCCCGTTCCGGCAAGGGCTCTCCCGCCCCGGGATCGACCGATCTCTCCACGCACTCGAAGAGCCTTGCAAAATCAACGGGTTTACCGACAAAATCGTCCATGCCGGCTGCGAAACACCGCTCCCTGTCCGATTTCATGACACTGGCCGTCATGGCGATAATGGGGACATGCCGCCCCGTTCCCGCCTCCTTTTCCCGAATGGCCTCCGTGGCGGCAAACCCGTCCATTTCAGGCATCTGGATATCCATCAGGATCAGGTCCGGCGCCGCCTTTTCATGAAACGCGACAGCCTCCATGCCGTTGCGCGCAACCGTTACCCGCTGGCCTGCCTGCTCGAGGCGGATCACCCCGAGGGTGATGTTCTCCTCCACATCCTCGGCAAGAAGGATATGGAATCGGCGACTCAACCCGGGCATGACCCCGGGAGTTGCCGACGCCGGCGGATAGTCGCACCGCTCCATGTGGGAAGGGGGCAACGGCAGGGTAAAATGAAACCTGCTCCCCTCGCCCACCCGGCTTTCCACGCCGATTTCCCCGCCCATGCTTTCCACGATCAGCTTGCACAGGGTCGTCCCGAGCCCAGTGCCGCCGTATTGCCTTGACGTGGAACTGTCCGCCTGGGTAAAAACGTCAAAGACCGCATCGATTCGTTCCCTGGTGATGCCGATACCGGTGTCTTCAACCTCGAAACGGTACATGCCCCGGGACGCGGCGGCAACCCGTACGGAAACTCCGCCCTGCTCCGTGAACTTCACGGCATTTCCCACCAGATTGACAATTACCTGTCGAAGCCGCCCGGGGTCTCCCTTGACGCAGGCCGCCATTGCGGGTTCAGCCTCATATACAAGTGAGATCCCCTTTGAAGCCGCCTGGGGCGCCAACATTTCCACGGCATCCTCAAGGACCCGGTTCACGTCGAAGTCAATCTCCTCCATCTCCATCTTGCCCTCTTCGAGCTTGGAAAGATCGAGAATGTCGTTCAGGAGGGAAAGCAGGGTATTGGCGGATCGATAAACCGTCGACAGCAGATTCTTCTGATACTCACCGAGCTCCGTTTCCAGAACCAGCTCCGTCATGCCGATAACGGCGTTCATGGGGGTTCGGATTTCATGACTCATATTGGCAAGAAAAACGGACTTGGAGCGGTTCGCGGCTTCCGCTGCTTCCTTCGCGATTTTAAGATCCAGGGTCTGCGCTTCCACGAGGGCCTGGAGGTTGTCGCGATGGCTCCTCAGCTCCTCTTCCGTCTTTTTCTCCTCGGTTATGTCTTCCGTGATACACACATAGTGCACGATTTTGCCCCAGTCGTTCCGGACAGGGGATATGGAATTTCTCGCCCAGTAACGGGTCCCGTCCTTCTTCCGGTTGAGGAACTCCCCCTTGTAGGTACTTCCCGCCCTCAACGACCTGAACAGGCTCCGGTACTGACCGTCCGGGGTCAAACCACTCTGAAGCAGGCGGATATTCGTACCGATCAACTCATCTTTCGAGTGACCGGACATGGCTTCAAAGGCGGGGTTGACATACTCCACCATGCTCCCGGTATCGGCGATCACGATCCCCACGGGACTGTCCTCGCCGGCCCTGAAATGCTTCCGAAGCTCCTCCTCCGCCTCTTTCTGTTCGGTGATGTCAAGGACGGTGCAAACGAACAGGCGCTCCTTCTCAAGTTTCACCTCTCCCACGGCAAGCCAGATCAGGAAAGAGGTGCCGTCCTTCCTTCTCCCCCTTGACTCCCCGCCTCCTTCACGAGCGGTTCGCGCGCTCCCTTTCGCCGAATCGAAAAAAAACTCCACGGCCCCTGGAATCAAGGAGGCCAGATTCCCATCGGTCATCTCGCCTTCGCCGTAACCGAATATCCGTTCGGCGGAGGCGTTGACACTTCTGACGACCATCTGTTCGCTGACCGTGAGAATCCCCTCGGCCGAGTTCTGTATAATGGCCCCCAGGCGCTGTTCGCTTTCCTTCAATGCCTCCTGCCGTTCCCGCACGGCCCGTCGCATCCCCTCAAAGGCCCTCGTGAAACGGGCCATCTCGTCACCGGAGAGCCTCGGCATGGTAAATTCGTAATCGCCGCCGGCAATGCGATCAACCGCACCGGCAAGGCGCGCAAGGGGCAGCCCGATCTTCAACTCAAGGAAGAGGACGCTGATGAGGGAGATAGCGAACAGTTCGACCAGGAGAAGGAGTATGAGCGTTCGGATATATTTGATATCGGGGCCGATCAGCTCCTCGAGGTTGAACCCGACTTCGATTTTACCCAGGGAAACTTCGAGGTGGCTCAGCTCCCTGCCGATCCATGTCCACTTTCCGGCCTTCGGGACGCCCTCTCCTCCAATGGGATATAGAACCATTCCATCCGGAGCCGTCAACAAGAGGGTGCGCCATTCCGGCCTGCTTTTCAGTACGTTGTCCAGCGTCAGATGGATTTTAGCCAGATCACCGCCGAGCAGGTCCGGGGTGAGGGCTTCGGCAAGGAGCGAAAGATAATGTGCGGCTTCTTTTTTTTGCCCCTCCTTTTCATGGGCGACATAGTCGGGCAACCAGAAAAAGAAAACGAAAGCCGTCGTGCAGCAAACCAGTACAAGGAAAGGGGCCAGCAGCTTCGTGCGTAGCGTCATGGGGCTTATTCCTTTATATAGTATTCCTCCAGGTTCATTGCCCCGAGGGCGCCATAATCGTCAAGCGCGGCTTCACCGATCCGCTTTACCGGTATCTTCACAAGAAGCTCACCCCCCTTCCGCGTTTCACCCAGCTCAAGAAATGCCCGGCGTACCATATCCCTCAAAGCTTCCGGAACACGTGGATGAACGGCAACGGGATGTGATGCGATCTCCGTCGTATGGTAAAGGATCCGTAAGGCGTTTCTGATCTCGGGTGCTTGCTGTTCAAAGGTTTTCACGACCCCTCCCCCGGCATCGGTCTGTTTCAGGGCCACGTTGAGATAAACGGAGGTATGGCTTCTTACATAACGGGGAAATACCCGGATATTGAATTTACGATCAAATTCCGCCCTTGGAATGAGAGCGGCTCCCAGGGCATTCGGGGCGGGAAAGGCAACCACCTTGCCGCTCAACCCCGCAACGCTATTTATTGGGCTGTCCCTTCTAACAACGATGATGCCCTTGAGATAACGCCCAACGTCACGGACAATGGGGACATACCCCTGCTCCCGATGGGCTACGATCAGGTGATAGGGATTCATATAAGCCACATCAAAATCCCCCCTCTCGAATGCTCTTTCAAACGAAACGATATCGGAGGAACCTTTGAAGGTGATGGGGATTCCGGTTTTCCGGGTAATCTCACCCAAGATGGGGTCCCAGATCATTCGGAGCCGCCGCGCATCGAACTGGGGAACAACACCAAAGACGAGCTCTCGTTCCGACTCCGCCCACCGCCCCGCCCCCGCCTCGTGAACCCCATCTTGTGCCTTGCATTTTCCAGCATGGGATGTAACCAGAAAAAACAGAATGACCAGCGGTACAACACGCCTCCCCGATTTCAAATGGAACATTCCGGGAATCGGCTTCTTTGCGCACTTCATGACCGGCTCCTTTCACTTGGGCGAAAGCTCGCGGAGCCTCTGCCCTTCCCGGCTTCAACGGTATCCGATCCGATCATACTGACCTTGAACCGTCGGTGCCCGGCTCATTAAAATACAGTGCATGGAAAAAGAATTAATCCGTGATGATCGCCCAAACCCTGGAAAATCCCGCCTGACGATCATGGGATACGGTATTGTATTATAATCCAACGGGTTTTCTTTTCAAAGACATATTTCATGCATACCATGCAGCCTTACCGGCGGGAAAAGTGCCGCAGGGTAAAAAACCGTCATCCTCGCGGCCGACGAGTTCAAGCAGGTCGTCAACCACCGTGCGCAATGGAAAGCATTGACCTCGCCCCAAACATATGATTTGATATATATTCAACTATTTCAAGCATTACCACTTTAACCTTTACTACCGTAAAGGATTGGGCCGCCGCCGCAGGACTCGTTAACGAAGCGACTTCAAAAAGAAGACATAATTGCATAAAAGGAGAGAGGCTCATGCATATTCGAATGGGTTCGTCATGCGTCATCGGTTTTCTAGTTCTTCTACTCTTTCATACCCCGGCCCATGGCGCCGATCGCACGGTTTACAAAATCGCTACCACCGCCTGGGCCGGCTGGTCGGCGCTGAACGTGGCCGACGTAAAGGGGTTCTGGAAGGAGGAGGGAGTGACCGTTGAACTGGTCCATTACTACGGCGCACCGGTTCTTGTCGACGTGATCATGGCCGGAAAGGTGGACTTGAACGTGAATATGGTGGGGGACGTGGTGGACATGCAGCTCAAGGGCAGCGACATGACCATCCTGGCGGAGCTGGACTGGTCCCACGGGGGGGACCAGATGATCCTCAAGAAAGGGGTGAACCTTCACGAGCAGCTTGGAAAACCCGTCGGTATCCACTACAACTCACCGGCGATCTGGTATTTCATGCAGCGCTACCTTGAAAATGAAGGCCTCGATTTTTCAAACTTTCGCCTCGTTGAGATGGGACCGGACGATCTGGTGAACCAGTTCACGGCGGGTCGGTTTTTCATGATCCAGCATTACAGCCCCTATGCCCTTTCCGCCGCCCAAAAGGGAAACGGTGTGGTGGCGGCCACTTCGGCGGATTATCCGGGGGTGATTCCCGAATGCGTGTACGGGTTGAAGTCCCATCTGATGAAGATCCCCCGGGGAGATCTGAAAAAAATTCTCCGGGGAATCGTCCGGGGGGCGGACTGGCTCAACAACCCCGACAATTTGAAGGCGTACAAGGAGATCCTGAACCGGGAAACCTTCAAGGACCATCCGGACTACAACGACGCCGAACTGTCCACCATCATCGGACAGGTGAGAATTCACACATCGGAAAGACTCCTCGAGGCCAACAGGGACGGCGGGAACCTCGCCGGCCACCTTACCGTTCTGCGCGATTTCCTGAAGAAACACGGGAAACTGACGCGGGATTTTTCGGTTGGGGATATTTTTGACAACAGTTTGATTCTGGAGGTACTGGGCAACCCTCCGGCGCACCGTCCATAACCCCTTCACGGCACCGGCTGAGGCACACCGTTCATAACGGCTTCACGGCACCGGCTGTTCGCGGCCCCGTAGGAATCTCAAATCCTCCGGGAGGGGTTTGACCTCACCGGATAACAGTGACGACCGCTGTAAGACCAACACCTTTTTAAGGAAAGTTATGCAGTCCATCGGTTCAAGGCTCTTCATGGCATTTGTCTGCATGGTGTTCATCCTGGTGCTCCAGGGTGCTTTTGCCGTTTACACGGCACGTGAAACAGCATTGACCCAGCGGGCGGCCGTTGAAAAAGAGCTCTCCGTCAAATCCCACCAGGAGCGACTGGCCCAGACCCGCCTCCTGGTGTTCAAGCTCATCGGCACCAATAATCCCGAGGAGATGGACAGGCTCCGGGAGGCGTTCGATTCATGGATCGACGAACTGGAAACCGGCCTCGAATCCCATCATATCGACCCCGATCTGCTGCGCCGCTCCCGTGCAACCTATGAGGAGGTGATTGCGCTCCACTACGATTTTTTCTCGAACCTTGCCAGAAACATCATCAACACCAAATCAGAAGCGCTCCATGAAGAGCTGTACTCGATCCTCGAACAAAAAGCCGGGGATATATCACGGGCCGCAAGGCTCCGCATCGCCCGTGCCCGCCATGGTTCGTTTATGGTAACGCTGGGATTTTGCGGAGTGGCGCTTCTGGTGGCGAGCCTCTGGGCCGTGTTCCTGGCCCGCAGCCTCACCGATCGGAAACGCTCGGAAGAGGAACTGGGCCGCCTTCGAAACCTCCTCAGCAACACCATCGACTCCATGCCCTCGGTTCTGGTGGGCGTGGACCCCAGAGGAATGGTGAACCAGTGGAACCTGGAGGCGCAAAAGCTCACCGGGGTTCCGGCCAAAAAGGCCCTGGGGCGGGCACTGGGGGAAGTTTTTCCGGATCTTTCCGGCGAGATGGAAAAGGTGTACCTTGCCATGGAGCGGGGTGTGCCGGTCAAGGACGAGAAAGTGCCCGTGGAAAAGAACGGCGAGACCCGCGTCCGGGACATTACCGTTTATCCCCTGGTATCGAGTGGGCTTAGCGGTGCGGCGATCCGCATGGACGACGTGACGATCCGGGCAAACATGGAAGAGATCATGGTCCAGACTGAAAAGATGATGTCCGTGGGCGGCCTTGCCGCAGGCATGGCCCATGAGATCAACAACCCCCTGGCGGGTATCCTGCAGAACTCACAGGTTCTCGAGCAGCGCCTTTCAGCCGGCCTGCCCGCCAACCAGAAGGCGGCCGAAGCGGCCGGAGTGAATCTGGAGGCCCTGGAGTCTTATATGAACGCCCGGAAAATATTCGAAATCCTGGGCAATATTAAAATTTCGACAACAAGGGCCACCCACATCGTGGACAATATGCTCAGCTTCAGCCGCAAGGGTGATTCCAACCTGACCCGGCACGATATCAGGGAGCTTCTCGATAAAACGGTGGACCTTGCCGCCAGCGATTACGATCTGGAAAAAAAATACGATTTCAGGCATATCGAAATTGTCCGGGGCTACCCGGAGAACCCTCCCGGCATCGTCTGCGAACCCAGCAAGATTCAACAGGTGTTCCTCAATATTCTGAAAAACGCCGCCCAGGCCATGGAGGGCATGGAGGCAAGGGGAGAATCGCCCTGTATCACCCTGGGGATTGCAGAACAGGGAAAAGAAGTCCAGGTCACCATTACCGACAACGGCCCCGGCATGGACGAAAAAATAAGGAAGCGGGTTTTCGAACCATTCTTCACCACCAAAACGGTGGGTGACGGTACCGGTCTTGGTCTTTCGGTCTCCTATTTCATCATCACGGAAAATCACGGGGGCACCATGACCCTTGATTCGGCCAAGGGGCGCGGCACCCGTTTTGTAATACGCCTTCCCGTTGACGGAAACTGATCGCAATGCCAACACAAGGCCTTTCCGGGCGAAAAGGGCTTGTTGATGGATGAAAGGGGCGATTCATTACTTGCCGTTAATACCGCCCGGGTCCCGTCCCAATGCGATGGGCACATCTTCATGACACTGCGAAATTCCCAAATTCCCAAACTACGCATTCCCAGCAGAACCGCCACTTGGTCACAATGGCATCTGTAATAGTATACCGCATGTCGCGCCTTCCGCATCCGTCCCCTAATCGTCATATGCTTCTCTTATTCTCTCCATGATACGATCCCTGTAAGATTGCCTTTGCCAAAACCTTTGATAACGGCTTGAATAACTTGAGTACCGTTTGTCGCGTTTTACCTTGGCAAGACTTTCGGAGAGATTCAATTCTTTTACCGATTCCCGGGAATTGCACCTGCCTCTTGCACGAGGTAACGTTTCATTTCTTCCGGTCCCAGGGTGGGGTCTTCGGCAAGAAGGATGGCGGCGGCTGCGGTTACAAAGGGGGGCGACATGCTGGTTCCACTGCAAAAACCGAAACCTCCCTCGGCCGCTCCATTGGTGATGTCCACCGACAGGATATCCTCTCCCGGCGCCGTCAGATCCGTTTTATCGTCCAGATTTGAAAACGCCGCGATCTCCCCCATCAACGAACTCGAACCCACTGATATTACTTCCGGGTACCTTGCGGGATACATGGTAGGCAGGTGTGAATCGTGCTGCACCGTGTTCCTGTAGGAATCATGTCCATCGCTTTCCTCCTCATCATCATCCCAGTTGGAACCTCGGGAATAACTGGCCTGCACATTGTTTCCCTCATCGCTGTCATCCCCCTCATCGCTGTCATCACCCCCATCGCTGTCACTGTTCGTATCATTGCCAGAATTATCATCACCTGCGCCGCCCTCGCCCGCGCCGCCCTCGCCCGCACCGCCCTCGCCCGCACCGCCTTCGCCCGCGCCGCCCTCGGCCAACCCTCTGAGCACAACGTCGTCATCGTAGTTCGACCGGTTGCCGGAAGAAGCCACCATAATCAGTCCTGCCTTGTATGCCTCTTCAACTGCCAGCCGGACGGCGGGGCTGTCGGATCTGTAACCGATGCTCATGTTCACGATATCGATATCGTTGTCAATTGCCCACTGAAGCCCCATGATGATGTTCGTCAAGTCTCCCGACGCATGACGGTCCAGGATTTTTACCATATATAATTCAACACCGTTTTTCTTGAATTTTGAGTTTTTCTTCCACTTGAACTTTTCGTCAAGGGAGGAAGCGATAATCCCCGCCACGTGGGTGCCGTGGCCGTTGTCGTCACTCTCCTTGCCCGTGGCCTTTCTTGTATTGTACCCGTCCATATGCACGATATCGACCCCTCCCTTGACCACGTTTCTCAGTGCTCCTCAGGTGGAGATCCCGGTATCGAAAACGGCGACGCGAACGATTTCGTTATTGAGCTTCTCCAGGGCCTTCTCGATGTTCCGGGGAATATCCGCTTCCACGAATTCGTCCAGCGGTGAAAAATGCGGAAGCGTATAGAGCTTGAGCCGCCCCCATGGAGATAATCCATCCGCGATATTCGGCACCGGCCGAATAAAACTGCCGGTCTGCCCGTTCATATCCTCTTCCAGCCTGAGCCGCTGATCCCCCTCCACGCCGGCAACCCGGGGATCGTAGGCAAGATCCTCGACCTCCACATCACCGGGAACCATGACCACCAGCCCGTTTATCAACGGAAGTCGCATGACAACGTCAACTCCCATCTCTTTCCAATCATCGGCATAGGCCTCGACCTCCTCCCACGTCACATGCCGGTGAAACTGTATTACCTTCCGGTTGTCGTGGTCCGTATTATTCCCGGAAACCCCCTGGGTCGGAATAATAAAAACCGATGCCGCAATGATGCAGAATATGGATAATGTTGCATTCAAATACTTCATTTGAATCCTCTTTAATTACATTGGAACATTAAAGAACCGAGTCCAACCCCCCGGGCACCGACATCTTTTCCACTCAATCAAACCCCTGCTTTGCAGAGAGTACGAAATGGGTTGACCGGCCGTGCCTTTTAAACTGAATTCCCCACGAACGATCTCATCCTTCGATTTTCAATACTGCACAACAGATGCCGGCATTGTCATATTGCTTCCAACCCCTAATGATTGTTAATATTATTACACCTACGGCCCCTTTATTACCAAATGGACTCAGCGCACATATATGAACGTGATGGATTCTGAACATTGACCGGCTGTACGCAGCGAGCTTTCAAAGTTCTTTCTACTGTCCCGGCCCAGGCATCCAAGGCGCGGTCGTTGGGGAAATAATGCGTCATCCTGATCGCGGAAGAGATGTTCCTTTCCAGCTTTGCCTTGCGGCTGTTACTGAACAATGATTCAAGGGGAAAAATCTCCTTACGGTAAACCATTTGATATAACCAGAATTTCGATGAGATCATCGATTGTTCTTTTTCCAACACCCGGCAACCGGAAACGGCTTTTTTTAGATCGAAATGATTCATGACATGAACACATATAAACGGGGCTACAGCGGGATCGCGTTTTTAGTTGCCGGGTCAAGACAGTATCAGTCGTCGTAAGCGTTTCTTATTCTGTCCATGATCTGGCGCCTGTACTCGCTCCTCGCCTCATAGCTGTAATATCGATCTCCATGGCTTGTATACAAAGTCTCAACATTGAATTTGCTCAAGCTTTTCAGGAGGTTCAATTCCCCCACGAGATTGCCGTCAAGGCGGTTCGCCCCATCGATAAGCCGACGCCTTATCTCTTCCGGTCCCAGCATCGGTTCCTCCGCAAGAAGCATCGCGACAGCAGCCGTGACAAACGGAGTCGACATGCTGGTTCCGCTACAATATCCAAAGCCGCCGCTAAGCCTACCGTTGGTAATATCCACCGACAGGATCTCCTCTCCGGGTGCAAGCAGATCCGTTTTGTAGTCAAGATTTGAAAACCCCGCGATCTCTCCAAGGATGGAACTCGCGCCAACGGCAATAACCTGAGGATACCTCGCCGGATACATGGTGGGTAAATAATCGGGCATCGGATTTTGACTCGAATCGCCGGGACACCCCTCGTCGTCGTCCAAATCCGAATCGGAAGCATTGACCAACGCCACACAACTGTCACTGTCCTCATTACCCTGGCCTTCGCCCGCACCGCCCTCACCCGCGCCGCCTTCACCCGCGCCGCCCTCGCCCGCACCGCCTTCACCGAGGCCATTAAGGAGAACTCCGTCATCGTAATTTGATCTGTTGCCCGAAGATGCCACCATGATCAGGCCGGCCCGGTACGCCTCCTCTATCGCAAACCGAACCGCCGGGCTGTCGGATTTATACCCGATGCTCATGTTCACGATATCGATTCCGTTGTCGATGGCCCACTGGAGCCCCATGATGATGTTCGTCAGATCTCCCGTTGCATGTCGATCCAGAATTTTTACAGAATACAACTCAATCCCTTTCTTCCTGAATTTCGACCTCTTCTTCCACTTGAATTTTTCATCCAGAGCGGAGGCGATGATCCCCGCCACGTGGGTTCCGTGACCGTTGTCGTCACTGCCTGCGTTCAATGCTTTTTTACGTGTATAAAACCCGGAGGGATCCATCCGGACAATGTCAACCCCGCCCTTTACCATCTTCGTAAGGGCACCCCGGGTGGAGATTCCGGTATCAAAAACGGCAATGCGAACGGTTTCCCTGTTCAGCTTATCAAGTGCCCCGGCAATATTGCCGGGGATATCCTCCTCCACAAGCTCATCCAAAAGGGAAAAGTGGGGCAGGTCATACAGCTTCAACCGCCCCCAGGGGGACATGCCGTCGGCAATATTGGAGGCGGGCCGGATAAAACTCCCGGTCTGTCCGTTCATATCCTCTTCCAGGCGAAGACGCTGGTCTCCTTCCACGCCGGCGACCCTTATATCGTAGGCAATATCCTCCATATCAACCGTATCGGGGAGAAGGAGCACCAACCCGTTTATCAACGGCAAACGCATGACGACATCGCCCCCCATTTCCCTCCACTCATCGGCGAAAGCCTCAACCTCACCCCACGTCACATGCTTTTGAAACTGCACAACTTTACGTTTGAAGGGAACGCCGCCGTTTCCGAAAACCCCTGGAGCGGAAAAAAGAAATAACGACACCGCCGTCAAACAGAAGAGGATTATTTGGGTTTTATTACACTTCATCATACACCTCCTTGATTCCTGCATCGGCAAACGGACAAATTCAGGAGCTGCAAACCGATCCAACGTCCAACCTGCTCCACTCCTGCCGGCACCACAACATCTTCAACAGTTTTCTCCGGCCCATACTTTATAAAAAATGAAATCGCCTCACGGGCGATTTCCCGGTTACCATATTCATCAGCAGAAAAGATGCCGGCCGCTCCCCTTGCAAGAATATCCACAACTATCAATAGCACTTATACCCGGGCACCCACTGTTTCATCACCCATCCGGCCCCCCGTTCCACTTCAATTATGATCGATTCTGAACAGTGCATCGGGACAGGGTCTTGATTTTCCCGGCCCGTTTTCTTCCGCCATAGAGAAACCTCGGTCGTATTTGACTGAATATTCGGCAATAAAAAGCAACAAAGCGGTAACTGTCCCTTTGCATGAACCTTAGGGAAATCATTGAACAGCGTTTCCATGCCCGATCTCCCAATGAAAGGCGGGCCATCTGAAATTATTTGATTTTTAATTAAGGTGAGAGTGTTCGATTTACGGCCCCTAAAAGACGGCCAACAACCGGAAGCATCATAACCTCAAATATGATAGGCGTCCGCTACCACTGCTTTGGAATGACTTTCGAAATAATATACAGCACCGGGCAATCGCCGCCCAAGCCCCGGTGTGCTCAGGGGGAACCATAAAAATAATTGTAAAAAAAATGAGCTTTTCCAAACGGAGGGTGTCCAAGAGATCAAAAGGAATTTTTTTCATGGAAAAAATTGAAATCAATTTAATAAATCACGCAAATGTCTCCATGGGAGGTTCAATATGAAAAGAAACGTTTTGTTGGCAACCGCATCGGTTATTGTTACAGTACTCTTCGCCCTCACCCCCACTGCCCATGCCGGTAGAAGCGGCAGGGACGTGACAAAAGGGGCGCTCATCGGTGCCGGCGTGGCCGTGCTGGGTACTCAGCTCATGAACGCCCGAATCGATCACCAGGTTCGAAAGCTCGGGGCGGAACTTGAATTTTCCAATCATGGCCACCGGCACCGCAAAGACCGTCACGGCCGTTGCGGGCACCGCGACCATTACCGGAAAGGACGTCACCACCGACCTTCGGGATACTGGGTGATCGAAAAGATCTGGGTGCCGAATCCTTATAAATATCGCCATGGGAAAAAGTACCGGGGATGGGATCGAAGGGACCGCTACCGTCACGGCAGGCACGATTCCAAGGGGCACTGGATCAAGCAAAAGGTCTGGGTTTCCTATTAGCAACCGGGCATCTTGTTGGATTAGCGACCTCGTTTTCCGTTATAAATGAACGGGGCGCCCGTTCGATCCGGGGACCGGTGAGGGCCCTGCGACTCACCGGCCCGGGATCGTTTCCTTTTGCGAACAAAGGGAACGCCCTCTTCCCGGAAGAATACGACTTATGAAATGGGGACAAGGACATTCTCCCCGGTACCGGCAACAGATTGATCATCCTTTTCCCGATTAAGGTGCTGTGAACAGATCCCCTTCAATAGACGACCCCTTCGGGGAAAGAGAGCTGGTGGAAAGACTCCGGGCAGGTCACGACGGGGCATACCGGATTCTGGTGCGCAAATTCCAGAAGAGGCTCTTTGCCGTTGCCTTCGGCATCACCCGGGACAGGGAGGAGAGCCTGGAGATCGTTCAGGATGTTTTTGTGAGCGTCTTCAAAAACATCCACAAGTTCAGGGGGGATTCAAGCCTCTCGAGCTGGCTCCATCGCATCACGGTCAACCTCTGCCTGAACTGGAAGCGAAAATGGAAGAGGCGGTTCAAATGGATGCACCGCCCGGTGGAAACCGAAGAGGGGCATATTTACCCCGAAGCGGAACAAAGCACCGGGGATCCTGAAAGCGATTACAGGCAAAAGGCTTACGAGCAAAAGCTCATGGAGGAGGTCGGAAAACTGCCGGAAAAGATACGGGCCGCGTTTGTGCTGAACACATTCGAGGATCTGTCGTATGACGAGATCGCCGGGATCCTCGGCATCAAAAGGGGCACGGTCAGCTCCAGGATTCACACCGCCAGGAAATATTTAAGGAAATCAATGGGAGACGAAGATTGAAATATCCTTTCGTCAAAAGGGGGGCGCGATGAAACAGGGATGCCCGCAATATGATCCGGAACTGATCGGCCGTTTCGTGGACGGCGAACTGACAGGGACCGAAAGGGATGCTGTTTCGCGGCACCTGGAGGAGTGTCTCCAATGCCGAAAAACGGTGCAATCCTGCGAGCGCATGTCCCATACCCTCTCGGCCCTTCTTGAGATGGAGGCATCGTCCCTGCCGGAAACGGTTATTGAGGAGAACGTGCTGTCCGGAATCAACGAAAAAGAGAAGACGTTTTTATTCAACCTCCCCCATCCGGCAAAATTATACTTGCAGACGGCTTTCATTATTGTAATAATGATCGTTGGCGGCACTTTCTATATGAAATATCCGGCTGTTGCACCGACGCCGAGTGCAATCGTGAACTATGTTGAAGGGGACGCGGCATCGGTGATGATCTTCGAGACCGAAAATGAAAAACATACCGTTATCTGGTACACGGAAACGTGACTGCTCCCAAGGCCAAAGCCAAGGGTTTTACGGCCGGTTGGCCGGACTATAAGCCAAAAGGAACTCCATGATCGCTCCCCCAAAATACCTGATCCCCTTGGTTTTATTAATTCTTACCGTTTCCGTTCCCGCCGCCGCCCGGAAAGCGGTGGTCGCGGATGTGCGGGTGATCCACGCGACAACGGGAAAAAACCATATGGATCCGGGCCTCCGAAACCTGGGGGCCGAACTCAAATCGGTTTTCCGGTACACCTCCTACGGGTTGCTCCAGAACAGGAGGCTGCACCTTTCCCACAACCGCACCGGCACCGTTGCCCTCCCGGATCAACGGACCCTGGAGATCACCCCTGTTTCATTCTCCGGAGACAGGATAAAGTTCAGATTCAGGATCGTAAAATCCGGCAGGCAGATGTTCCGCACCGAAGTGTTGCTGAAAAACGGGAGAAGCATCACCATCGGCGGCCCCGCCTACCGGGGCGGAGTGCTTTTATTCAATATATTCGGCTCCTTTTGATCGCTTCCGTGCTCATTGCCCCAATCCCGTCGCGATAATCCGCTTTGCCCCGGGCACACGGCATGACAGGGCATCTTGTTCCCCTTTCCCCGTCTAACCTCCGAACAAGGCGACGCAAGCTCCCTCCTTCCCACTTTCAAGCCGGCAACACGCCGCCGGCACAACATTCCACGCCCCCCCGGAGTCCTAACCATCGGCAATATTGATCCGATAACTAAATACGCATACCTGCCATCAAACCATCCATTTGGTTTCATGATGCATTTCAATTTGTAAAGTTGCCCTTCTTAGTTGCCGGCTTAATAATGGAACTATCCCACCATGATCAAAGCCCGCGCCGATGAAAGAGATGTTCCCAACGAACTCCCCTCCCCGACACAAGATCAGGAAGGTTCAATGTGACCTTGTTCACCGCTCATCCATATTCCGAGACCGGATGCTCCCTGCCGAAAGAATCCGGTTACCATCCAAACCTGCTTTATCCCCTGGATTGCAAGCGAGCCTTTAGAGATCCATGCGCCATGGAGGCTTTGCAAAGAGCCTCGGGAAATAACATGAAAGCATCAAGGTGTTGACAGGCAAATAGAAATTGATAGAATTATCCCTACATTTCAAACTGTTTGCAATACCGGCGGCATCGACGGGATACGCTGCGTCATTTCATGCTTCCTTCCCTGCAGAAAGCGGTATCGGAACGGGTAGACAGGTCGCCGGCGGAACGAACACGAAACTCGGCACTCCCGCTCACCCTTTAACGAAGGAAAGCGCCATGTTCACTTATACCGGCCCCCCCATAAAATTGCTTTGCACGTCCCTTGTCATTTTAACGGTGCTGCTCTCTTCCTGCGCCAAGCAGGAACCGCCCTTTGAATGCACGGATCCCCTGGGATGCGTGGATCTTCCTCCGGAAGCGCCCATTCGCATCGGGGTGCTCCAGGCCCTTTCGGGAAAGATCGCCTCCCTCGGCAGGGAACAGGTTCGGGGCATCGAACTTGCCGTTGAAAAGAGGGGCGGCAAGGCCCTTGGCCGCTCCATCCTGCTCCAGATCGAGAACACGGGATGTTCCGGAGAGGGAGGCGCCAACGCGGCGCTCAAACTCATCGCGGACCCCATGATCCCGGCCATTATCGGAACCACCTGCTCGGGCGCGGCCAGAACCGCCTCCCGGGCCATGAGCGAAGCCGGCCTCACCATGATCTCCGGCAACAACAGCGCCCCCTACCTCACCTCCATCACGGGAAAAGCCGCGCCCGACTTTCAGCCGGGTTATTTTCGGACCGCGTACAACGAGGAGGCGGCCGGGAAAACCGCAGCCATATTTGCCTATGAGAAACTCGAGATCAGGAAGGCTGCGGCCATCAACGACGGAGACATCTATACCAGCGGCCTTACCGCAGGCTTCCGCAACTCCTTTGTCGAACTGGGGGGCACGATGTCTCTCTACACTTCCGTGAACAAGGGCGAAAAGGAGATGGGTCCGGTACTCTCGGCGGTGGTGGATTCAGGCGCGGAGCTCCTGTTCTTCCCCCTGTTTCAACCGGAAGGCAACCACATTCTCTTGCAGGCACGTAAAACCCCGGGCCTTGAAAAGACCGTTCTCATGAGCGACGGCGCCCTGGTGGACAACACCTTTATCGAGGCGGTCAAAGCCAAAGGCAGGGGGATGTACTTTGTCGGACCGAACTATCCCGAAACTCCCGAGGGCATTGCGCTTGCCGACGATTACAGGGAAAAATACCGGGAATCCCCGGTTGTGGGCTATTATCGAACGGCATTCGATGCCGCCAACCTTCTCCTTTCGGCCATTGAAAAGATCGCCGTCAAGGACGCCTCGGGCATGCTCCATATCGGCCGCAAGGCGCTACGGGATGCCCTCTATGCAACAAGAGAGGTCGCCGGCGTCACGGGTGAGCTCAACTGTGACAGGTTCGGTGACTGCGCCTCGCCCGTCTTCGATGTCCTGCTCCTCGAAGACCCCGCAAAGGGGGTCGAAGGGCTGCGGGCCAATGCGGTTTTCACATACGCGCCGGGCGAATAGGTTGGAATCATGACGGGCTTCTGGCGAAGGCTTCCCATTTCAGCCAAGTTTTCACTCGGCTTCAGCGTCCTCCTGACGCTCATGGTGATGATCGCCGTTACAGGCTATCTCTCCCTGCGCTTTGTCAGGAACGGGGAGCGGATCATCCACGCCTCCACCGAGATTCAGCGCCTCGTCCTGGAGATGGACAGGGGGCTCGAACGGGCGCGCCGCCTTCACGGGGAGTTTTTCCTCCAGTATCCCAAGATCGGATTCGAACGGGCCCACCGGGATTTTGCCCAGCCCGCCGTGCGCGAGATCGCGGGGGTTGTCAAAAGTAGTACGATACTCAAGGAGATGATCGCGGGCTCCGATGTGGGCGAGGAGCTTCGTGACAGCCGGGTCAACCTGAACCTTTACCTCTCCTCGGCAAAACGATTCGCCGACACCTCCGTCAGATCAGTGGAACTGGTAACCCGGCTCGCGGCCCCCGAAAAAGGCCTTTCAGCGCTTTTGGCCGATTGTTCCCGGACCATCCGTGAAAAGATATCCGGTGACCACGCTTTAACGGACCTCTACCGTGAGATGCTCCTCTTTGAAAAGGAGTTCAAACTCACCCGCAAAAGGTTCCTGATGCAATCGGCCTACAACGTTGTCTTCAAGATGCGAAAACGGATGGAGAGCGCGACGGATTCAGGCGGCATGGACAGGGCCGGGCTGAACGCCCTCCTCGACCGGTATATCGACCTCTCCGAGAAGATCCTGGCCGTGGACCTTGAAATCAGGTCTGCGGCCAACGACTTCTCCCTACAGGCTGCGGCCGTGGACCCCATCTCGCAAGCCCTCGGGGATCTAGCCAAAAGAGAGGTGGACCAGGTTCGCCGGCGCATTGAAAACACCCACGGGCTCGCCGTGTTCATCATGGGGGCGATCTCCCTTTGCGGGCTCATCGTGGTGGTGATTGTGGCAAGGGTGCTCAACATGAGCATCACCCGCAGGGTGGTCCTGCTCACCCGCTCCGCCGAAGAACTCCAGCGAACGGATCTTGCGGGATTATCCGTAAGGAAAAACGAGGACGAGCTGGAACGGCTTATCCTGACCTTCGATGCCATGGCCGGCAGGATCCGGGACCTGGTGGAAAACCTTGAATCCCAGGTAAGGTCCCGGACGGGGGAACTGGCCCAAGCCAACCGCAACCTCGAAAACACGGTTTCGGAACTCAAGGTCGCAAAGGAGAAGGCCGAGGGCGCCAGCCGCCTGAAAACCCAGTTTCTCGCCAACATGAGCCACGAGATAAGGACCCCCATGAACTCGATCATCGGGTATACGGAGATCCTCGATACCATGATAGAGGACAGGAAACTGCGCCCCTACCTGGAGGCCGTGAAGACCGGTGGAAATATCCTTATCACCCTGCTCAACGACATCCTCGACCTTTCAAAGCTCGAGGCGGAGAAGCTGACCATACAGCCCGAGCCCGTTCACCTGCCGGCAATCCTTGGGGCAATCGAAAACATCTTCTCCCTTGCGGCATCCCGCAAGGGCCTTTCCGTGACCGTGGAAACGGATCCGGAACTTCCCCCGACCCTCATACTGGATGAGGTGAGGCTCCGCCAGGTACTCCTCAACCTCGTGGGAAACGCCGTCAAGTTCACGGAAAAGGGAGCCGTGGTCATCTCGGCGCAAAGGGGAGACGACCTGACTAGCGGCGCCGCCGTTACCCTCCTGATCTCCGTGAGGGACACGGGGATCGGAATCCCCGAAAGCGAAAGGGAGCGGATCTTCGAATCCTTCAACCAGCAGGACGGTCAAAGCACGCGGAAATACGGGGGTACGGGCCTGGGACTCACCATCTGCAAGCGCCTGGTGGAGCTCATGGGAGGGAGGATCACCGTGGGGGGCAAAGTTGGGGAGGGGGCCTGTTTCACGGTCTCCCTGCCCCGTGTGGGGGTGGGAACGGGATTTGTACCGGGACTTGAAAGGGAAGCGGACCGTGAGAGTCCGGGATTTCAGGTGACCGCCCGTCACATTACCGTTCACCCGCCGGGTCCCGGGTCCGTCCATTCGAGAATTCGCATGTCCGATCTCAACGGGACCTCCGCCGATCCCCTGGAGATTGCCGATAAACTGGCTGCCGGGTTCACTGACCGGTGGAACGGGTTGAAGACAATTCAGCCCGTTGAAAGCGTGAGGGAGTTTGCCGGGGACCTTAAGGCATTCGGCCAAACCCATCGCATGGAAACAATAACGGCTTTCGGAGATGTTTTACTTGCCCAGCTCGACAGTTATGATATTTTAAACATGAGGCAAACACTGGCCGATTTTCCCGAATTGATTACCAACCTGAAACGGGAGGCAGGCCGCCGAAAGGCCGCCGAGGCTCCCCGCCGGCAGGATTTGTCCACCACCGGAATATCACGGAACAAGAAGTAACAGGCATTCCGAAAACAAAACGCGCCAGAAACAGGAACGTATAAACCGGTGCCCAATGCCGTTTCCATCCATGGTTCCTTAACTTCCTTTTCTATTGGGGTGCATCATGATGAACAATGAAAACAGGGAAGCGTGCTCGATTCTGATCGTCGATGATGAACCCAACAACATCCAGATGCTGGGCATGATCCTCAAGGATACCGGGTATGAATCCGAGTTTGCCGTGAGCGGCGAGGAGGCCCTGCAATGGGCGCGCAGGAAGCCGTTCGACCTGATCCTCCTGGACATCATGATGCCGGGAATCGACGGTTTCGAAGTTTGCAGAAGATTGAAGAGCGATCCTTCAACGGAAGATGCGGCGGTTATCTTTATTACCGGAAAAAGCGATCCGGACAGCATCGTCACGGGATTCGAACTGGGCGCGGTGGATTACGTGACCAAGCCCTTCAACCGCCTGGAACTCCAGGCCAGGGTCCGGACCCACCTTGCCCTGAAGCAATCCCGGCGGGAGCTCTTCCTCAAAAACCTTGAGCTGCAAAAGAGCGAAAAGAGGTTTCGCCGGCTGGTTAACGCACTGCCTGCGGTTGCCGTCCAGGGCTACGACATGGAGCGAAACGTCATCTTCTGGAACAGGGCCAGCGAAAAACTCTACGGATACACGGCCGGCGAAGCCATGGGCCGAAGACTTGAAGCGTTGCTGTTCCCCCCCTCCATGGGGGAAGCGCTTGTCCGGGAAATGAACGCATGGATCCACGGCGGGATGCCCATACCCGCATCGGAACGCAGGCTGCTTCACAAGGACGGCGGCCGGGTACCGGTATATTCCACCCACGTCATGCTCACGGGAAGCCGGGGGGAAAAGGAGATCTACCGCGTGGACGTGGATCTTTCGGAGATTAAATCCGAACAGGAGAGAAGGAAAAAAAGCGAAACCTTCTACAGGAGGCTCTTCGACCACTCCAGCAGCGGTGTTGCCGTGTACCAAGCGGTCGGCGACGGAGAGGATTTTGTATTCAAGGACTTCAACGCGGCCGGCGAAAGGATAGAAGGCGTTAAGGCCGTCGATATCCTCGGGAAAAAAGTGACCGATGTTTTTCCGGCGGTGAAGGACAGCGGCCTCCTCGAGGTCTTTCGCAGGGTGCATGAAACGGGCATGCCCTCCAGGCACCGGTTTTACATGGACAACGACAATGTCTCCAGCGGCTGGCGGGACAATAATGTCTACCGCCTTCCCTCGGGAGAGATCGTCGCAGTTTACGACGACATCACCCTGCGGATGGAGGCGGAAAAGGAGAAAGCCGCAATGGAGGCAAAACTATTACGCGCCCAGAAGATGGAGGCCATCGGCCTCCTTGCCGGGGGCGTGGCCCACGACCTCAACAATATCCTGTCGGGCATCGTGGGGTATCCCGAACTGCTCCTCCTGCAGCTGGCGGAAGAGAGCGAACTGGTCCCGCCCCTCAAGGCGATCCACGAATCCGGGCAGAGGGCCGTCGCCGTGGTGGCCGATCTTCTCACGGTCGCGCGGGGCGTTGCCGGAACAAGGGACCCGTACGACCTGAACCTCCTTGTCAAGGAGTACCTGGACTCACCCGAATTTCATAAGCTTTGCCGATCCCACGAGGGACTCACCATCAGGGAGAAGATCCACGAAGGCCCTCTGCGCTTCTCCTGCTCCTCGGTGCATATCAAGAAATGCATCATGAACCTTACGGTAAACGCGGCCGAGGCAATGGAGGCCGGGGGGGAGATCCTCATCTCCACGTACCGGTATTCGGAAAGCGTGACCGCCGCCCCGGGCCGGGGTTTGAAGGAGGGGGCTTACGTGGTTCTGGAGGTTGCGGACACGGGCGAGGGGATCCCGGAAAAGGACCTGGAACATATCTTCGAGCCGTTTTACACCAAGAAGGTCATGGGAAAAAGCGGCACCGGCCTTGGACTTGCCGTTGTCTGGAACACGGTGCAGGATCATGGCGGAAGCATCAACGTGAGGAGCGATTCCTCGGGCACCACCTTCACCCTTTACTTTCCCGCTTCCGAACTGTCACGGGCGAACGGTCCCGAGCCTGCGGGCCGGACGCCGATCGATCTTTCCGGCAATGGAGAGAGCATCCTCGTGGTGGACGACGAGCCCCTTCAACTGGATATCGCAAGCCGCATGCTCGGCAAACTGGGGTACAAGGTCGTCTGCAGGGGTTCCGGAATAGAGGCGGTGGATTATCTCAGGGAAAACAGCGTGGACCTTGTACTCCTGGATATGATCATGGACCCGGGCCTCAACGGCCGCCAGACCTATGAACATATCACCCGGATCCATCCCCGGCAGAAAGCCGTTATCGTCAGCGGTTTTTCCCAGAGCGAGGAGGTGAAAAAGGCCAGGATACTTGGGGCCGGGGGCTTTATCAGGAAACCCTATTCCATGACGGAGGTGGCAAGGGCCGTGAAGGAGTGCCTGGAAGGGTAACGTCACCCAAGGGCTCCGGAGCTTACGATAATGCGGTTCCGCCCCTTCGATGCATGGATCACGGCATCAACCCCGGCAACGGGATTACGACTCCCGATCCAGAAACCGGGAACGGGTCCCGGCGATGTTTCAGTTCCCGGTCGCCAGCACCTTCCGGATGGTCCCGGCGATGGTCCGCATGTTCAAGGGCTTCACCAGAAAGGCCGAAAGCCCCTTTTCCAGCGCGGCCTCCTTTGTGATTTTGGAGCTGTAGCCGGTGCAGAGAATGCAACGGACAGCCGGGCGGAGCGACATGCATCTCTCCGCAAGGACGTCGCCGGTAAGGCCGGGCATGGTCATATCGGTAATGATCAGATCGAAATCCTCGGGATGCCTTTCAAACAGGGACAGGGCCGCCCTGCTGTCCGTTTCCGAGGTCACCGTATACCCCAGGGATTCCAGCATCTCCTTTCCGATATCCGCAAGCTGCTGCTCGTCGTCCACAAAGAGAATGCGCTCAGATCCCCTTGGAAGCACACCCTCCTCGTTTCTTTCCGGCTCCGCGCGCCGCTCCACCGCCGGAAGGAGGACCTTGAAGCAGGCGCCCCCCGAGGGCCTGTTCCAGGCATCGATGGCGCCCCCGTGGTTCTGAACGATGCCGTGCACCACGGCAAGGCCCATGCCGGTTCCCTCGCCCCGCTGCTTGGTGGTGAAAAAGGGCTCGAACTTCCTTTTGATCACCGCCTCGGTCATGCCGTGTCCCGTGTCCTTCACGGTGAGTTCAAGGAAGGGCCCCTGCTTCAGCTTGGGGAACCGGGCCTTGGTTTTCGCGTCCAGCATCCGCGCGGTCAGGGCCACATCGAGGGTGCCCCCCTTGTCCCCCATGGCATGGCCCGCATTGGTGCAGAGGTTCATGATGATCTGGTGAATCTGGGTGGCGTCCCCCATGACCATGGCCTCGCAGTCGATAACGCGGTTGATTTCGATGGTGGAGGGAAGGGATGCCCGCAGGAGCTTCAACGCCTCCTTGAGGAGCACCTCCACCCGCACGGGCTTGAACTCCTGGTTGCCGTGCCGGCTGAAGGTGAGGATCTGGTGGACCAGCTCCTTTGCGCGATTGCCGGCGATCTGTATCTTGTCCAGGTAACCGGTGGTTTTCTCGTCCAGGTTCCGCCCGATCCCGGCCAACTGGGAATACCCGAGTATCGCCGAGAGGATATTGTTGAAATCGTGGGCAATGCCGCCCGCGAGGGTTCCGATGGCCTCCATCTTCTGGACCTGCTGGAGTTGGGCCGTAAGGCTCTTCTGCTCGGAGATGTCCACGATAAATCCCCTGAGGCCCACGGGCTTCTTCTCCCGGAGAATCACGGTGGAGTGGATCATGGCGGGAAAAACGGTTCCGTCCTTTTTCACGGCCGATCTCTCGCGAAGTCCCATCACCTCGCCGCCGAGAATCTTTTCACTGTTGATCCTGACCTTTTCCCGGTCCTCCGCGGCGATAAAATCATAGGAGTTCACCCCTTTGTCGAAATCCTCCCGGGTATAGCCGAACTGCTTGTATGCATTGCGGTTCACAAAGTTGACCCGGCCCGAAAGATCGGTTTCGAAAATGGTCTCGGGCAAGAGCTCGGCAAGCTCCCTGAACTTCTCCTCGCTCTCCAGGAGGGCCCTTTCGGCCTCCCTTCGCTCGGTCACGTCATCTCCGAAACCGATGATGGAGAGAAGGGTCCTGTCGTCGTCATAGCGCTTGATGAAGCTCCACGAGACGGTCCGCAGCTCCCCTTCCCGGGTGGTAAGGGCCATCTCATGGTTGTACACCTCTTTTTTTCCAAAGAGATCGAAAAGGCGTTCCACCTGCCCGTACTCCTCCCCGGGGTAGAACGTCTTCCAGAAGTTCCGCCCGATGAGCTCTTCGGAATCGTAGCCGCTGAGCCGTTCGCCGGCCGGGTTGATGAGGTTCGTAACACCCGTAGGCCCGATGACCGCCACCACGGACGGGGTGCTGCTGATGATCTCGGCGGAATGGTCCCGCTCGGTGCGCAGCTCCGCCTCCTTTGCCCGCCTTGTCTCCATCTCGCCCCTCAGGGCATCCACCATGCGGTTGAAATACCGTTCGATTTCACTGAACTCATCCCTTGTCTGGAGGGAAAGCGCGGAAAAGAGATCTCCCTGGTCCACCTTTTTAAGACGCGCCACGATATGGTCGATGGGTCGCAGCAACCTGCTGGAGATAAGATAGATGGCAAGGGTGATGAAAATCATCAGCCCCACGGTGATGAGGATCAGCTCCTTGCGCTTGTTGCTCAGGCGCTTTTCCACCTCCGCCGTGGTATAGGTGACGGTCAGTTTGCCCAGTACCACGTTGTCCTTTTCGATGGCAAGGGTGTGGGGAATGTCGGCCGCGTCAAAGCCGATGTACTTGCTGCTCAGATCGACTTCGATGTCCTTGTTGATTTCAAGAAGGTGGATACCGACGATTTCCGGGTCCCTGTAGAAGAGCTCGAGATCCGTGCGGATCATGGTCTCGTTAATGTCCCAGAGGGGCGCAAAGAGGATGTTCTTGAGGAGCTGGTTCGTCACCTCGATCTTTGTGTGCAGGCGGTTCAACTCCAGGCGCCGCTCCTTTTCGATCAGGTTCAGGCTGAATATGAGGTTGAAAAACACCAGCACCGAAACGATCGACAGTATCAGTTTCCATCTAATCTTCATATTTTCCCAGCTCTCGCCATGAATCCCGGTTCCAACCTTTTGCCGATGTCGGTGGTATTGAACACAAATAATCAATCCCTTCACCTATATATAAAAAAGGGACCGGATTCAACCGATTATCATTCCATGCGGGTATTTACGGGATTTTTCCTGTTCCGGGGTAGCCTTCGAGGATTGTTTCAATTCGTGAACGATACCGGAATCCGTGCCGTGAAACCATGCTAAAGGCCTTTTCCCCCTCCCCTCTCCGCCCCGTGTCTCGCGCTGCGGCCTCGCCCGGGATCGCCGCGGCTGTTCAACGGCGTTTAAGGGACGCCCCTGAAAGACAGCCCTCCAAGCTCCCGCTTGGAGTTTTTTTCCGCGCGGGCCGGGGGGCAAGGGGCGCGGTAGTAAGGGGACGTTGTGAACGGAGGATAAGCGTTCAGGAATAGAACGTGTATTATGGTGGGGCGGCGGGTCCCCGGGCGGTGCCGCGAATCGGGAAAAGAACTAGCGGAGAGACGACTCCAGCTCCATGTACCAGGTGTTCTCTCTTTTATGAAAATAAAGTATAAACTCGGGATTTTTTATTTTCCCGGAGTTGAGGAGGTTTACCTTTGCCTTGAGCTTCACCCGACCCCTTTTTCCGGTACTGTCCAGTCCGGCATCCATGATATCGTAGGTCATGATGTCCAGGAACTCGGGCTTGATCTGGAAGAGCCTTTCGATAAGCCGGGGAATGTCCACCCGCTCCAGGTCTTCGGGATGGTGATAGGCGGCGGCCTTTTCAAAATCCTTGAACCGGATGTCCTCCATGAACGAAAGGGATTTTTTCTTGATGATCCCCTCGTCATTGGCAACGATCCCCCTGAAAAGGGATTTACCCCAGTCGGAATCATGGGAGACGTAGAGGCCAAGGAGTAAAAATACCAGCAGGAACGCGGCGGTGGATCTCTTCATAATTCATCTTCCGTGAAAAAGAGGTGAAACAGGGTTAAGAGCAGAAAGACGAGGGCCAGCAGAAGGAGCGCGGCAATCGCGACCGTGAAATCACCCAATGCCGCCTCCCCCTTTTTGGAATGGGTAAGGGATTCGAAGCCCCACTTGACCACCATGAGTTTTTCCAGCGCAAGGGCCGCGCCCGTGAGGGTGTCCTCTGGAAGCACGAATTTGGAAAACACGATCTGGGGAATGATGGCCAGGGGCACCGCGATCACCGCCTTGTTCACGGTGCCGCACCACCTGGAGAGCATCAGCCCCAGGCTCATCCCCCCGAAATAGAGTCCGAACAGGGCCGCCACCGCCATGAAGAGGACAAGATCGACGGCAAGGTAGCGGTCGATAAGGAAATAGAACAGCCCGATCTCGATCAGCCCCACAAGGCTGAGAATCTTGACCTTGGATGCAAGATAGGCGGGCAGGTTGAGGCCGAAGAGGCGCTCGCGAAGGAAGATGCTCTTCTCCCTTGCAATCTCCCGGCATGCGTTGATGCACCCGAACCACACGGCGGAAAGGGCGATCACGAAGTAGAGGGTCTCCGTGGGAGCCAGGGTCCGCCACCTTAAAATGATCAGCCCCGCCACAAGGGGAGCTTGCCCCACCATCCAGGCAAGGGCCGGAAAATCCCCCGCCAAAGCCTCGAAATACCGTTCCGATAGTATGTCGTACTGCCGCTTGTCAAACATGGGGTGCCGCCTTGAGCCTCGGGGAAAGGAACTCGCCGAAGAGCCTCGACCTTTTAAAGGCCCCGGCAAGGGCGACCGGGTCCTTCGGCAGTATCCGTTCAAAGAGGTCGATCATGTCCTTTACCTTGAAATAATCCGTGATCTCGGAGGGGGGGCCGAAATAGACCAACCTCCCCTTGTGAATAAAGATCAGGATGTCGAACAGGGAGACGTTCTGCATCAGGTGGGTGGTGAGCACGACGGTGCGATCTTCCCGGGTCATCTCCGAGAGCCTTCCCATGAGCCGCCGTTCCAGGGCGGGATCGAGCCCCGCGGTGGGCTCGTCCAGGAAAAAGAGCGGCGGAGAGTGGAGCAACTCCACGCCGATGCAGACCCGCTTGCGCTGTCCCCCGGAAAGGGAGGAGATTTTTTTATGCTTTTCATCCCACAGATCCAGGCGGTACAGGAGCTTGTCCACCCTGAACTTGATCTTTTCCTCGGTAAGCGTCTCCTCCAATCGCAGGAGGCAGGAGTAGTAAAGGGCCCTTTCAACGGTCAGGGTGGCATGGACCGTATCGTCCTGGGGAACATAGCCGATGAGCCCGCGGAACCGCTTTCGCTCTTTCCGGGGCAGCCCGTTGACGGCAACGGTCCCCTCGGAGGGTTCCCGAAATCCGTTCAGGCAGTTCAGCAGCGTGGTCTTACCGGAACCGCTTCCGCCGATAAGTCCCACGAACTCGTTCCTTTTCAGGGCGACGGAAACATCGTCGATAATTCGCTTGAAACCCGCCTTGTAAACCAGGTTCCTCGCGACGATCGGATATTCATTCAACATGTCGCTTTTCCGCCAAATTCCGTTGCGGCTCCCTTCCACATCCGCCAAAGGCCATGGGGACGGCACGCCGGGCTTTTCCGAGGAGGGATGCGTGACGGTTTCCGGGGGCAGGCCCAAAGGTTCCCCGTTGGACAGCGTTTATACATCTCCCGGTCCCATCAGCTTGATAAGGCGTTCGAGGGTTTTGCCCTTATTAAGCTCCTTGTCGCCCAGGTCCCGGCCGCCGGCAAGCTCCTGGACAAGTATTTTCGAGAAATACTTTCCGGCGGCCTCCTTCCTTTCATCCTCGCTCCTGAACTCCTCCCTGATCCGTCCCAGCTCACCGAAATCCAGCCAGGTACCGGCGCACTTGGGGCACTCGTCCACCTCCACCTCTTTTCTGACGCTGAAAAAGTGACGCATCATGATGGTGTCCCGGCACCTGGGGCAGTTCCTTCTCTTCTCCATGTCCACCTCCACCCCTTCCCCCCGCCTGATATGGAGAAGCAGCTCCCCTTCGGACTCATGGGGTTCATCCACCTTCTCCAGCTCGAACCGGTCGAACCAGATACCGCCGCAACCGTCCTCGCACACATCGACCTTGATGTTGCCGACATCGATCTCCTTCAGGCTGTTTCCACATACCGTGCACTCCATCTCATACCTCCTGTATTCCCGGGCACCGTATCTACCCGTACCTCCTGCTCCACCAGGCAACGTATTTAACCGTATTTCCTGTTCCACCGGGCGTCGTTTTTACCCGGCGGTTCCATACCCGGAACCGATACAGGAACCACATGCCCGTTCTTAATCCGGCCCTGAATCGAAAAGATGCCGTTCATGCTTGCCCGCTCAAACATTCCCGGTACCCCGGGGCAAAACCATTGCCCGTTGTTCCCCTTCCCTTCCCGGAAATCCCCGCGCGGGAAACGCCCTTACCGGCGCTTGCAACCATTCCCCCGGCAATTCTCGAGATTCATCCAAAGTGGATATCATTAATTCGCACGGGTTGCCATAACAATCGAGTTAAATGATGGATTTAAATAAGAATTCCATTTACGCGGCTATATCCCACTCCTGCCCGGTATTTCCCGTGCCCGGCCCGCCGGCGTTCCGGGCACGGGGAATTGCGGCCGTATTTCAATGGAATCAGCTTTTTCCATACTCTTTGAGCATCTTGATATAGGGACTGAAGAGCTCCTCGTAATCCATCCTTCCGATCTTGAACAGGGTGGGCATAAACGCGACCTCACTGTCGTTGACCACCATGTTGGCGCTGTTCGCAAGGGCCTGGAGATCATAGAGGGTTTGAAATTCCGGACCGATGAGGATGTAGAAAATATGCCGCCGCTTGTTCATGCTCATAAGGCGCATGAACTTGTGCAGGTCCTGTTCGTTCAGGGGCAGATCCTCGTGTCGGCTGTGGTAGACCACGATCTCGTAGTTCTTGAATCGCATGCTCTTCACGGCCTCGTCAACCGAAGCCGGAACATAGATCTGGTACTCCCGGACCAGAAATTCCGTTACAACGGCTTCCATCTCCTTGTCCGGGACAATCACCATGGCCGTGGGAACGTTCTCCACGACCTCCTTGTCCTCCATTCCCCCCTCGGCGAGCCACTTGATATCCGGGGCTTCCGGGGGCCGGGGCGGAGGGGCCCCCTCCCCGTCACGGGGTGCGGCCGTTGCCGCCGGTTTTTCCGTCCCATCCGGTTTTTCACCAACCGGCGGGGTCTTTCCGCGCTCCACCGATTCCCCGCCCCTGCCCGGCGGCATGCCGTCCGAGGCAAGTTCGATGGGCTGCTTGCACATGGGGCATCCGAATTTCACGGTCTTGCCCGGTTGCAATCCGGCAAGGGCCGCGCCGAGTTTCTCCTTGTGGGCATCCGTGAAACGGAGGGGTTTGTTACAGTTCGGGCACGCTGAGATCATATTTCATCCTTTCGAAACAACGGGAGGCGGTCAACGCTCCCCCGGGATCTATTCCTCTTCCCCGTCTTCCTCGGCATCCTCTTCCTTCCAGTCCACGGCCAATCCTTCAAGCTCTGAGGTCTCCTCTCCCCGCTCCCTTTTCACCACGTCCAACGTGCGGGAGAGAACATTCTTGTGGGAGCAATAGGCAAAAGCGGTTTCCTCGTTTATCTTGCCCTCCTTGAACAGCTCCAGGATATGCTGGTCAAAGGTCTGCATGCCGAAAGCCGTGCTGTTTCCGATAATATCGTACAGGCTCTTGCCCTCGGACTCCCCGTTCAGGATGATATCCTTTGTCCTGAGGTTCATGCCCATGATCTCCTGGGCGGCCGCCCTTCCGCCGCCCGCCCTGGGCAGGAGGCGCTGGCAGACGATAAACCGGATGGTATCCGCCAGCCGGTGGCGCACCTGGGCCTCCTCCTCCTGATCGAACATGCCCAGTATGCGGTTGATGGTCTGGCCCGCATCCACCGTGTGAAGGGTGCTTACCACGAGGTGGCCCGTTTCCGCCGCCGAAAGCCCGATCTCCATGGTCTCCCTGTCCCGCATCTCCCCCACCAGGATCACCTTGGGAGCCTGGCGCAATGCCGCCCTCAGCCCCGTTGCAAAGGAGTCGAAATCGTTTCCAAGTTCCCGCTGGTTGAATGTCGCCGCCTTATGGGGATGCACGAACTCCACCGGGTCCTCCAGGGTCACCACATGGATCGACTTTTCCTCGTTGATCTTGTTGAGCAGGGCCGCGAGGGTGGTGGATTTTCCAGAACCCGTCGAACCGGTGACCAGGATCATGCCGTTCTTTTCATCGGCCATCTTGTTGAATATATCGGGGAGTCCCAGCTGTTCCACGCTGGGAATTTCCGTTTCCAGCTTCCTCAGGATCGTGGAGAGGTTGTTCTTCTGCTTGAAGATATTGACCCTGAACCTTGCCCTGTTGCCGAGCCAGTAGGACATATCGCAGGACCCCTGTTTCACCAGGTCCTCCAGGAGCCGTTTGTCCCCGCCCACAAGGTTCAGGGCAAACACCTCGGCCTGAAAGGGCGTGAGCTCCTCCACCTCGGGAACCACCGGAACGGGTGTCAACTTGCCCGATGTTTCCACCTGCAAGCCCTTGCCGACGGTGACGTTCAGATCCGACACGTTGCCGAACGTCTCCAGCATGCAGGATATCCAGTAATCGATTTCAGGTTTTTTCATTATCCGATTCCTTATTCAGGTAACTGCCCTCACCGGGAATGCCGGTTCCAGGGACAACGCATTTAAAATTAAGTATAAAAGATCTCCTGGAATTTTTAAATTGAAATTTCGGTTTTTTATGTAAGGCGTCCCATGGAAACCACAAGGCCGTGGTCTTAAACACTTGAGAATTAGGACGAGTCCGGCAATGTTTCCTTCAAGAATAAAAGGGGCGGTGATTTATTCAGCTTCACCGCCCCCTTTATTAATAAAATCATGAGTTGTTTTCAGCTACAAAAGCCGGCGGACTCGGTTGTGGCCGGCCCGAAACAGTATGGGGCGGCCTTGCTCAATCACGTTGAAATAAAGACCGCCCCATTTTCCTGTTAAAACTTGACGCAATTTCCATCCCTGCAAATCGTTCCCCTTGGACAGGCGTTGCCGCATTTCCCGCAGTTTGCCGCATCCCCGGAAAGATCCACGCAGAGGCCGTTGCAGTCCGTAAGTCCTCTCAGGCACGCCGCCTCGGAAACACAGGCGCCGTCCTTACAGACGGAGCCCTTGGGACAGACATTGCCGCACTCTCCGCAGTTTGACGCATCCTCGGAAAGATCCACGCAGAGGCCGTTGCAGTCCGTAAGCCC
>PPCM01000519.1_pt1 | contig 31831 bp, 22 predicted proteins | sample 1555541 | NCBI WGS metagenome assembly PPCM01 (sample SAMN05284479, study PRJNA326546) | Marine sediment metagenome, whole genome shotgun sequencing project. | isolation source: marine sediment | place: Germany: Wadden Sea | collected 2012-09-05
GAAGATCCCCAACTATCTGGAAACCTTCTTAATATCATCATATTTCGGCTTTATAGTGACGATGTTTGTGTGAGCATCTCTTTATTGAAAAGTTCTAAGTAGTAAATACTATTACACCTATTTTGAGTCGTAAAAAATATTTACTCTCAAAAAACGGATCAACTAATGTATAGTTTAGAAAAGTACTTATAAGCAAATTAACACTTCACTATTTGTAGATGAGATTCAATACGAGCAGGTCGCATATAGAAATATCCTTGAACTGATTTAAATCCTAATTTGATAAGCAAAGAATCTGTTTCCTCCTCTTCAATGCCTTCACATATAATCACAAAATTATACAATTTAGAAAACTCATGTAACTTGTCTAACATATCATACACCTTACCAGAAGACTCTAAATGACCATTGATTGTTTTATCGATTTTCAAGCCATCTACATCCAAGCACAATATCTTTTCAAAGGCAGAATGACCAGAACCAAAATCATCTACAATAATTCCATACCCGCTATCTTTAAGTTTATTCACTGCATGACACATTTCTCCAATATTACTTACTTTGCTTGTTTCTGTAATCTCTAATATCACTTTTTTACAATAACTTATCAGTTCGCAAGCCTTGTTCATTAAGAATAACGTGCTTTTGTTACTGATCATGTCAAGTACAGAAACGTTTATATGAATCGATTTCTCATGGAAGAATTCCGGATATCTTTCCATATCTCCCTGCAGTAACCTAACAACAAATTTTGTTATCTTACAAATAAAGCCATATTCTTCAGCTATTTGGATAGAATTATCTGGACTGACATCTCCTAAAAACTCATTATGCCATCTAAGTAACGCCTCATACCCTATGATGTCACCAGTAACAAGATCTATAATCGGTTGATAATTTAGATACAATTCTTCATAAATGTTTTCGGATAAATAGGCATTATAAATACACTCTAATTTCAATTCTAGTTGTGATTTATTATCAAACATATTCTCCCCCTTATGAGCAAACATTAATATCTTTTGGTGTTACTTTTTTTCTTCTCTAGTTGATGATTTTTAGAGATATCTAGCCGAATAAACCTGCTTTATAAGGACGATTAAATTTTAAATTTTATGTGGATGATTTGAATGAAAAAGACTGGATTTTATAATCAAATCCAGTCTTTAAGAATCCGGTACAAGTCATCAAGTATCTTGGAAGCTATACTCACAAGATTTCTATCTATGATTCTAGAATCATTTCCTTTGATGAAGATTCTGTCACCTTTTCATATCTTGATAGAAGTGATCAAATCAAAGGCCGAGAGATGACTCTATCAAGAGAAGAATTCATCCGTAGCTTCCAAAGGCATGTTCTGCCACATCGCTTCATAAAGATTCGGCATTATGCTTTCTTGTCCAACCGCTTTAGAAGTTCCAAGGTCCATCTGATTCGATGTCTGATTGCACGACAACGAGGTATAGTTTTACCTGTCATGAAGGTTTTGGATAGAGTGAGCCGCTATCTACCTATTCCGATGTAGTCTATTAACCTATCAGCAAGATTCATCCCCATCACTGCATGACCATATTTAGTTGGATGAAGTAAGTCAGCGCTTAAACAATTTATATTCGTCAGAACTTCATAACCATGCATTAACTGAAGTGTTGGACACTTTGCATTATCGACTAGTCTTATCAAAATCTCATTAAACTGTTTTTCTTTTAAAGTGACATCATCTGGCGTCTGAGTATATGCTTCTGTACAGCAATTAGGAAAGGTTGTTATGATTAGAGACGGTTTTCCCATACTTACCAAACGTTCAATCAAGTATGACGCTCTTTCCTCAAATGCCTCAACCGTATATTCATACCGCATGTTCACGCCTAATTCACAGGTAATAAAATCAAAGTCGCATGCGTCTAACATGTAGTCGACTAAGACCTTCTCTATATGACATGAGCCAGAAAATCCCATGTTTTGAATTTGTACGCCTAGCTTCGATGCAGCAATATGAGGATAGCCATCAAGGTCGGAGTTGGTTATTGAGGAGCCATAAGCTAGCCATTTTAAGGCCGGCAACTCAGAATCCTTAGCTTTTCTAGTCATGTGCCCATGGGTGTTAATTCCCTCAAGGACATAAACACCGCTATCAAATACAATTCTCCAGACACTCGGAGCATAAGCACACTTATCAAAAAATTTCTTCTTAACTTGACCAAATATTTCTGGGCTTATAATTCGATGGAATTTCTGACTTCCAGCTTCCACTTCAAGCTCTTCAAGTAGAAAGTCACCTTTGTAGATGCGTACTTTACCTCTTGGCCTATACTCTGGCTTAAGAGCAGATAAATGGAGGTCAATATTGGGTGCATCTGTCACAAATCTAATCTCAATCCCAACTGAATCCATACCAATAAACCTAGCCGTTTCGTTGAGTTGATTGCGAATAAGGGCAGGTACTCTTACCAGACCGTGTTCACCTAAGCCTAGTATTGATTCAAACGCGCCTAATCCAAATAATTCTAATTCCTCTATGTTCATATTCCACCTCACTTATTAGATTAGAATAGCCTATCATATAATTCACAAAGAGATAGGTGGGTTTCTTTACATACTTTATTAATAAAATTGTGCCCACTTGACCATGGCAGCCATTATATATTCAATGTTCTCTACTTTCACACCCGGGTACAAACCATAGGTCATCATCAAACCACCTTGTTTGGATCCAATCTTCTTAACTTCATTGCCAATGAGTTGATCTATTTCCTCTCTTGTGCCATAGGGTGTAGTCGCTTGTCTATCGATGTCCAAATCAACACATACTTTACCAGCAAACTTATCAGCAATCCAATCTACCCCATTGACCAAATCCTGAAGGTTAATGGCCTCAACCCCACCTTCGATTAAATCATCGATTAGGTCATGAAGGTCGCCATCAGAATGCATATGAATCGCCACACCCTTGTCTTTAGCCACACCGATAAGACGTTTATAACTTGGTTTAATGAACTTCCTAAAAAGTTCTGGTGAAATCATCGGACCCTTTTGCATGCCTAAGTCTTCAGGATAGCCCATCATATCCACCCCAAGGTCTACATACTTATTCACAAGCTGCATATTAAAAGACTCTATCATATCAATTAAGGCATATAAGTCCGGATGATCATCATACATATCAAAAATAAGATTCTGATAGCCTCTTATATCACATAACTGAAGAAAGGTATGACCATGTCTGAGACTTGCTTGTGCAAATCCATTAGTCTCCTTTTCCCTTTTTACTCGTTCTGCTTCTAAGACCCAATCAACAGGCCCTATGCCCATACAGGTTTCAGGATCAGGTGCTTTGAAGTCATTAAAATCAGACCAAGCTTGAATGGGGTGTTTGGTCACAGTCCCAGTGATACCATCCATTGATGTCTCCCATAAACAAGAAAAGTCATCCATGAATGGTTCTTTTACTCTGGCAACTAGGTCATATTTAGGGAGGTACTTACCATCTTTTCTAACAAAATCAGGAAAGAGAAAGGCATGTTTCTCCATTAAATCAAACAAGAAATCTTGGTCATAGTGGGTCCAACAGGCATCGTTAATATGGAAGCGCATTGGTATGTAATCTGGTTTCTCAAATCGAATTGCCTTAAGTCTTTCCTTCTGAACACTCATAGTATCTCCTTACTCGATCACACCATAATAGGCTTCATAAACTTCAATGATTGTCTTGTAATTCTCATATACCTTATCTTTGAGAACTCTTCCAAGTGGCGCTGCACTAGGCATTAAAACAAAGCCCTTCTTACAATAAGCAGCTCCTTCTTCAATAGCTGTTGCAACCTTCTCTCGAAAAACTTCTGGGGCCAGCAACTCCATCTCACTAAGCTCCAGATTACCAAAGAGAACCAAATCATCTCCATAATTCGTGCCTACATATTCAAGGCTTACATTACCTTGAGGCTCCGGTTCAACAGGGTCAATACCCATGCATCCTGTTTCAACAATCATCTCCAAAACATCTTTAATCATGCCATGAGCATGGATTCTGGGATAGCCTCCAGAAGCCTTTATGATTTCAATAATTTCTTTATCATAAGCTACAACATAATCATTGAAGCAATAAGGCGGCAAATATGGTGGACAAGCGTATTCTGGGCCATAGATACGCCAAGGTCTTCCTGGTAGGGCATCACATATTGCTTGAATTTCTTTTACCTTCCTACGTTGTATACGGTCAAGTAGTTGTTTAAACAAGTCAGGCTCCGTCATGGCAATTATCGTAAAATCTCCCATGCTAAATAACTCAGCCGCTTCACATAGGGCATCACCTGTATCTAAGCTTACAAGTCCCGTCTCACCTATTGCTTCTTCAATGGCCAATATCTCATCCGCATCTGGGACACCTACATCCTCAACTTCAGGTAGTTCAAGCCATGCTTTTAGGTCATCAATGCCCTTTAGTTGGTGTTCTATCGTCCAGATTGTATCAATATCTAGTTCTCTTCTCGTTCTTCTTGTTAGCGTTCTGTCAGGTAAATCATAGAAAATATTGCTACATAAACTACCTTCCTCATCATAGTAAGAGTCATGGCGTGTTACTTTCTCTAAAGCTGTTGTTGGTCTGTTCTTAAAGGAGACGTGCTTTAGCACGATACGGTCTGTTTTCTCACGTGTAAGATCAATAAGCCCCTTCCATGATGAATCACTGTAAACATTAAAAGCATCCTTGTTGTCATAGTCTTGTGTAAAGCCATCAAGCTCATAGAAACACACCGGTGGTCTGTCCACCTTCTCTCCTTTGTATGTTGCGAGTAATCGTTCTTTCCTTGTCATTATATCCTCCTATACCCTATGATGATGGTTCAACCTTCTGGATTGTGATTAAGTTGACCTGGCGTTACACATTTTTCATAATTCTTTACAGTCATCATTTTCTGATTGTTAAAATAAAAGCCTGCACCATAAGGCAACCTTTCAACTTCAAGTTCTTCAAGCCTTTTGACCTTGCCTGATGTCAATCCCTTAAGTCGCTTTCTTGTGGATTTAAGTCTAGCCAGAAGACCACCATATCGACGATCAAGAACTTCCCATCCAAAAGCTTTGTAAGTCTTATGCCATAGGTGTCTATGCTGTTCATGTAACATCTGCAAATGACTTATGAGTTCCCTGATTCGATAATCTGCAATCTGTTGAAGTAAGTCATGATTGCCCTGATCATATGCTGATTTTATGGCTATACCTAGTTCACTTTTAAGCCCCAACAACTTAGAAAGTTGTACATAGTATTGATGTAATTCAGACCAGTCATCTTCCTCTTTACAGGTTGTATAAGCGGTATGTAACTCATGATAATGGTCTCCTATGCCAGATTCATTAATATTGTTGTCAAATAAACCGATTAGGGGGTCCTGCCACAGACAATATTTGGAAGGATTATAAACTGGGTCTATACCATGGTCGTAATCAGTGCAAGGCGTATCATCAAAGCCACTCATAAGCATAAATAAGTCATAGGAACCGCCTGTACACACCTTAAACCTTTCTTTTAACATGTCATCAGATACATGACAATTATAGGCATGTTCTGCAGCTAGTTGGACACCCAACAATGCCCCAAAGTAATTAACTTCTGTGCCATCGTCACCCCATATGGTTGTCATAACTTCTTGAACACCATTTCGCCTACATGAAACCAATCCCCTTGGCATTGTTTCAAAGGTCTTTCTATAATTAGTGGCTGTACTGTTCCAAGTCCAGATGCCTGTGGCAAACACGAGTTTATCTGTAAGCTCTTGATGTTTCTGAATCATTTGGTCATAGAAAGTATCCTCATGGTGATAGTAATCCCAATAAACGAGTTTAAGATTGTCAGGAATTTCTCCACATATATCTGGGCTCACTTGGGCATCTAAATCGTAATAATCATGTTGATCTGAGCACAAACGAAAGAACATATCACTCCAGATCATGGCTTCAAGACCAAGTTTGTCTGTCATTTGAATCACTTCTTTAAGGTGTGCCATCATAAGATCTGATGAGGACTTGTCACCATTTCTAACCCTATATTCACCAAGCCCCAACCTGGTTGATTCATCCATACCAAGATGAATCTTATTGGTCGCAAAGCAAGCACTAATACTTGAAATAAGCTTAAAAAGAAAGTCATAACTTGCCTGCTCACCCACTAATAATATGTCATTGGTATCTCTAATCTCTTTAAAAGCATCCCATTGTAGAACCCTAGACAAATGGCCTAAGGTTTGAATAACGGGTATTGTCTCAATGGCAAACTCACCTGCATAAGCATCAATTTCTCTTAGCTCATCCCTAGTATAAGCCCCTCGCATATAGGCAAAATAAGGAAGACCCTCTACTTCATACAGATCTTCCAGATAGAGGTACAATCGATTGTGACCCATGAGGGCCATCATCTCAATATAGGATTTTATGGCTTCAAGTTTCATGACACCATTCTGTGACATATCAAGCATAATCCCACTTGTCTTAAATGCCACATGTTCTTTATGACTAAAAACCTTGTGATACTTAAATTGTTGAACAGCCAAACTAAGGCCCCTAAATATCTGAATGGGATCACTGTACTTAATAATCAGCGACTGACTCGTCCCATGAACCTCAAAGTCATTCCATGATTCAAGGATGAGGTCCATACCATCAGGTCCATACTGAATGTTAAGCCTTTCTTTGATCTTACTTATTGCCCCATAGTAATTACAATTCTCTTTGCTTATGTTGAGCTTCATGGCTATTTACCTTTTACCATTTCCTTTTCATAAGTTATAAGATTAATTGCCTTGCCATTAAGCCTTGAAGCTTCAGCTGTCATGGACATCAGGTGACTCTGGTAAGAGTCTTGTGCAAAAGATAGACGATTAGATAGGGTGCCAGTAGATACATACTTAACAAAATCTCTCATCAAACCTTCATCACCACCACCATGTCCTTCTCCTGAAGCACTTATAGTCATTTCTGTTCTATGGCCAGTGTTGAAGTCAAGGATCTCAATCTTGGATTCCTCCATGTGGCCTCTAATCTCACCATGAGTACCCATAATCTTAATGGTTCTAGAACATTCTTTGGTAAAAGCTGCCATGGAAAAGGCAACTGTAATTTCATCTTCAAAAAGGAGATTGACCGTTTGATGGTCCACAGCGTTATTGTTACATTTGAAAACACATCTGCCGTAAGGTCCATCTGTCAACGCTTCAATGATGCCTTCATTGCTTCCATCCTTACAAACAACACTTCTTAACACCTTAAACTGTGGCGCTTGATTGTTTGATAAGTAAATCTTCTTGGCACTATATGGGCAAGTCTCTTCTGCTGGACATCCTTCCATACAGTAGTTTGGAGCTCCCTCAGGTGCATTAGATTCCTTAAAATATTTGAGTGAGCCATAGGAATGTAGTTCTATACATTGGCGGTCTAACAACCAAAATAGGATGTCCATATCATGGGAAGACTTTGCCAGAATCATGGGTGAAGATGCCTGGGTATCTGACCAATTTCCCCTTACATAAGAGTGGGCTTGGTGCCAAAATCCCACATTCTCATTATGTTGAATTGAGACGATGTCTCCAATTGTCTTATCTTCAAGCAACTTCTTTAAAGCCATAAAGAAAGGCGTATACCTAAGCACATGACAGATCAGAAAGGATTGATCATAATTCCTTGCTGCTTCACTTAACTGATAGGTTTCTTTCAGATCTGTGGACATAGGTTTCTCAAGGAGTATGTGGTAGCCAAGTTCCATTGCTTTCATAGCTGGGTCAAAATGCATCTTATCTTGTGTACATATCAGTACCGCATCTGCAATTTTCCCCATAGCATATAAATCTTCATAAGTCTCAAAAGCGTAAATGTCTTCTATATTATGTTGTTGACAGAAGGCCTCGCGTCTTGCTTCATCAGGCTCAGCCACTGCAACAAACTCTAATTCATTTGGATACTTTAGTGCATAAGGGGCATAACAATCCATGCCCCTTTGACCAGCACCGATTAGTACTGCTTTAATTTTATTCATAACTATATCCTCACTATTTTAAAGCACCACTTGTTAGTGCTTCTTCTATCTGACCATTAAAAACTAAGTAAACCACTAGAGTTGGTATAGATGCCATCAGCATTGTTGCCGCTAATAGGCCCCACTCAGTTGTACCTCTGGAGGCAAAGAAAGATTGCAACCCAATTGTCACTGTTCTCAATTTGTCCGTTGGTACAAGAACAGATGCCAAATAGAATTCATTCCAGATTGACATAAAGGAGATAATGGCTTGAGTAAATAAGGCAGGCTTTAACATTGGTAGTATAATTCTAAAGAAGCTTGAGTATATGCTACAACCATCTAAACAAGCAGCTTCTTCCATTTCAAAAGGTAGGTTTCTAAGGAAGGCATACAAGAGAAGAACAGCCATAGCCATACTCATAGCTACATAGGGTGTGATTAGACCTAAGTATGAATTCCTTATACCAAGTGTATTAAGAATCATATATAAAGGGATAATGATGACTTGAATTGGAATAATCAGCCCTGCTGATACATAGCCAAGAACCGCTGTACTCATCTTCCACCTCATCCTGGCTAGACTATAAGCCAACATACTAGAGGTAAGTAGAAGAATGGCAACCGATACGATTGTGTATATAAGACTATTTGTGTAATATCTCACAAATGGAAAGGCCTTAAATGCTTCTTTATAATTAATAAATTTAATGCTTGTTGGTAGGGCAAAAGGTGTTGCAACTATATCATTGGTCTCTTTAAATGAAGATATAATAATCCAGAAGAATGGGTATAAAAATGTCAATGACATAAGTATGAAAAACATGATGATGATTCCTTTAATAATTTTACGTTTCATAACAATCTTCTCCTAATATTCTATCCGCTCTGACGAGATGACCTTGTTAATTAATACTGTCACTGCAACACATATAATGACGAAGACAATGGCAATTGCAGAGCCTTTACCAAACTCCATGTACCTGAAAGCTGTGTCATTTAAGTAATATAAAAGGGTCTTTGAAGCTGTACCCGGTCCTCCTCTGGTCATAACAACCGCATGGCCATAGAAACTAAAACCACCCATAATGGCCACAACCACCACATACTTAATAATTTCCTTTAGTAGGGGAATGGTAATGAGTATGGCACTTTTTACAGGACCAGCTCCATCTATTAAGGCAGCTTCATAATAATATCTAGGAATTGATTTGATACCTGCATAGAACAGAATCATGTTAAAACCAATGTATTGCCAATTAAAAACCATGGCTACGGTAGGCATAACCCATTGCATGTTCCCAAGTAAATCTATTTTATCAAAACCTAATAAAACGGCTACTGAACTAACAAGCCCCCATCTAGGATTAAGAAGGGCTATAAAGACCTGTGCGATAACAGAAACAGAGATCATGGCTGGTAAGAAGGCCGCAACCTTAAAGAATCTCTTGAAGAAGCCATTAATTGTGTCTAGGATCAAAGCCAATATAAGAGATGTTGGCAATCCAATAAATAAGGTGATGCCAATAACTTTGAAAGAATTAGCCAAGGATGTCCAGAAAAATTTATCTTTGAATATGTCAACATAGTTGGCAATACCAACAAATTCCTTGAAGGCAAAACCATCATGCTCAAATAGACTAATACGTACTTCAGGTAATAATGGGTAAATAATAAACGCCGTGAAAATCAGCAGCGCTGGAAATGAAAAGATGAATATGGATAATTTGTTTGAGAGAAATTTATTCATTATATACAGTCCTGTCTGTCATTAATTAGAAATGGCAATTCCATTTCCCATCATAGCTAAAATGGAATTGCCATATTGACTTAGTTATTCTTTAGTTCTTCAACACTTTCAGCCCAGTCAGGTGCAAATCTTTCACTAAAACCTTCAACTGTTTCAGCACCGATTAATACTTCAGACATCAACTCACTCTGCTTAGTGTTTCCTTTTGATGAGAAACTATATAAGATGTAAGAAGGTAAGGCAATTGTTGCATTGTTGATTCTATCTAAGTTTTCTTGAACAAGCTCTGACACATCTTCAATCACAACGCCAGTATCAAGTGATGTTGGCATTTTACTCACTTCGTTAAAGTAAACAGCTTCAGTCATTGCACAGTATTCTGCCACTTTTACAGCTAAATCTACATCAACTGGTTCGCTATTAACTAAATAACCTGAATATGAAGAACCCCATAATGTTACAACTTCATCCATGTTCACGTCTGGATTCGCTTGAGGCCATGACATAATCCCAAAACTTGGATCAACAGCTAAATCACCAGCAGCCCATGAGAACATCATATACATACCAGCTTCTTTATTTGTGAATAAGCCCTGTGCTGTACCATAATCAGTATTTAAGAAACCTTCATGGAAATAACCGCTAGTACCTAGGATACTAAGTTTCTCCATTGCTGCCACAACCACTGGATCGGTTGCAAAGTTAATATCAAGACTCTTAATTCTCTCTATTGTGTCTGGGTCTTCAGCTGCAATCAAAGAAGGAAGAATCAATGATTTGGCTGCCCATGCATCGGATAAACTAGTGGTAATCGGTGTTTTTCCGTTTTCTTTTAATACATCACATACTCCAACAAACTCATCAAATGTTACTGGAACTTCAAGGTCAAACTCAGCAAACATATCTTTGTTATAGAAAAGTGTTGCTGCGAAATACGCGTCTGCTCCTGATTGAAGGCTATAGATACCGCCATCACTATGTGGTGCAATAACTGTCTTTAATTTATATTTGTCAGCAAAACCATCTGCTTCTATGTGTGGCTTTAGATCAAGTACACTACCTGCGTTGATTAGTGGTAGTTGGAATTCTCTTGAATCTAGGAAGAAAACATCTGGTAAATCTCCAGTTGCATTCATCGTTCTTGCTTTGTCAACATAATCAGAAGCTTCATCGACTTCAAACTCAACACCTGGGAAGGTTTCTTCAAGGCCACTAATGATTTTTTCATTAATTGCTTTTCTAGTTTCATCCGCGGATGCCAACATGATTTTAAACTCAATAGGCTTAGCTTCTTCTTTAACTTCTTCTTTATCTGTGTCGTCCTTACTTGTTTCTGTTGCTTCCTCTGTATTTTTGTCAGAAGATTTAACCTCTGTAGATTCTTCGGTATCCCCACCACATGCTGCTAAAGATAGTACCATAACCATCACCATAAGCATGCCAATTATTTTTTTCAGATTTTTCATTATCATTCTCCTTATCCAAACTACAATAACAGTAACAATATAGTGTCATGACATTTCTTCAACCGGTAGATTCATTGTACAGTCTTTGATATTTGAATAGAATGGACTCAAGTTGGTGATATGGTAATATTATGGGACATTGAAAAACCAGGCCACTATCAGCAGCCTGGGTCATTTTGATTACTTATTCACTTTATTGGCCATCTACACTTCGAAGGTTTTCTTCCCAAACAGGTCCAAATTCCTTAACATACTCTTCAATGATCATATCACCAACAAAAACTTTTAATAGAAGATCTGAATGGATTTCTATTGTTTCTGGTGAGAAGATAAATAACTTGTAAGAAGGGAGCAAGAGGTCTGCTTCCTCTATCTGCTTAAGGACTTGTTTGACCAGATAAGGTTGATCCTGAATATCAACACCTGTATAAAGGGATGTTGGTATCTTCTGGTCTTCATTGAAAAATCTAGCTTCTTCAAGAGCCATCATTTCAATCATTTCTACACCCAGTGATTTGTCCTTCATGCTACTACTTACAAGATAACCTGAGTACTGACTTCCCCATACAGTGGCAACATTTTCCCTTTTCATTCCCTTATCACTAGTTGGCCATGGCATAACATCAAAGGCTGGATCATCAGACAAGTTACCAGCTGCCCAGGAATACATGGTGTACATAGCCGCTTCATGCTCAATGAAAAGCGCTTGACTCTCACCATAAGTCAGACGAATTTGATTAATAGGTAAATAGTTATTCTCACGAAGATAAGTAAGCATTTCTAGTGATTCAATAACAATGGGGTCATTTGCCATATTCACTTCAATATTGACGATATCCAGTATCTTGCCTGGATCCTTACTTGCGATATACTGTGGTATTAGTATAGATTCAATTGCCCATCCATCTTGCATGGAGGTTGTAAGAGGAATATAACCTGCTAATTTTAGTTGCTCACAGGTTGCATAGAATTCATCCATATCCTCAGGTAACTTTAACTCCAAAGCCTTAAATATCTCTTTGTTATAAAAAAGTGTTGAACAGAAATAAGTATCAGCACCAGATTGTAAACTGTAGATGCCCCCATCTGTATGGGGTTTAATGGTCATATCCAAATTATATTTGTTGATAAAACCATCTTTTGTAATATAGGGTTTGAGGTTAAGGACACTGCCACTTTCAATAAGTGGTATTATCAGCTCCCTCGAGTCCGCATAAAATATATCCGGTAAATTGCCCATAGCATTCATTGATCTTACATAATCCCAGTAATTGCTCACGTATTCAAAATCAAAGTCAATATCTGGGTATGTTTCTCTCAACTTGCTTTCTAATCTTTGGCTAATATCACTTCGAATATCTTGAGAGCCAGGTAACATGATTTTTATTTCTGTCTTATACTGTATCGTCGGTTCATGTGAGATCTGCTTCAGTCTAGAATCGTTCAGATTCCAATTATTACACCCAACAAATAGAATCAATAACGTGCATATAAGCACTATTTTTTTCATCATACTTGTCTCCCATCTTTCTTTGCCATATCACTTAATGACAGCTTGGGAATGGTCATAATCACTTCTGTATAGACATTCAACTCACTCTTCACTTGTATGCCATATCCATCACCGTGGAGGAGCTTAATGCGTTGGTTCATACTGCCAAGGCCAAAACCGTCTCTCTTTAAGGCTTCTTCTGATAGGATCTTATCCACTTGCGAAGGCTCTATACCAACACCATTGTCCCAAACTGAGAAGATAATCCTATCCTCTTCCGACCAGGCCTTAACCTTTAATAGACCCTTGTATTCAAGGGCTTTAATACCATGATAGATGGCATTTTCAACAATTGGTTGTAACATGAGCTTCTGAATCAAATAATCTTTGAGTCCTTCTTCAATCTCTAATTCATAGCTTAAGTATTCAGCATATCTAAAACCTTGAATTTCCAAGTAATTCCTCGTTAAGTCCACTTCTTCTCCAATGGTAATAATGTCATTCCCCCTACTTAGAGACCCTCTATAGAAGTTAGCCAAACTCTTAGATACCTTTAAGGCTGTATCTTTCATATCAAGCTTTACACATGAAATGATTGTTTCGATGGTGTTATAAAGAAAGTGAGGTTTAATCTGAGATTGAATCAGTTTAAACTCATAATCTCTTCTTCTTTCCTGTTCCGTCTCTATGTCTCCCATTAGGGATTGCATGTCATCCATCAACTTGTTAAAGCCCCTAGATAACTGGCCCACTTCACTTTCACTAATATGTTTTGAATGAATTCGCTCGTTAAGGTTACCACTTCTAATTCTCTTCATACTTCTTGTAAGAGAAGTAATCGGCTTAGTAATAGATCTAGAAATAATGGCTGATGAGATAACCCCAAGCAGTGTACACGCAAGACCAACACCAATGATTACTTTCGTAACATCTGAAATCTCAATGGTGATCTCTTCTAGAGGAATTGTATGGATAATACGCCAATCTAGTTTCTCATAGTAATAAGTGTTTTGAAGGAAGGACTGTCCATCAATGTCGATAATCCTGTTCTGATTTTCTTTGCTAACTTGTGCAGCAACTTCGCTCCCTATTGTTATGGTGTAGGGTTGGTACAATTCTGATGCTTCTATAGATGAAATTACAATGTCATCATCGTTAATAATGTGGTACATGCTATTACTTTCAATAAGTTCATTTATATAGATACTGGAAATATCTGATTCCTTGACATACACAAAAACTGTCCCCAAAAATTCACCTGTATACCGACTGACAATAGATTTTACAACAACAAAGACATTTTGCTTACTGCCATTCTCTAAATCAACCTCATAAGGTCCAACCCATTGTGGCTTAATCATTTTTCTAGATACTTCAATTATTTCATCCGTCATAATTGCCTCAACACTCGTAGATTCTACATCTCCAAAATACAGAATGCGATTCTGACTGGTCAATAAGCTTGCACTCATAGATAAAGGGTTAGACAGTATAATATCATAATAAGCTCTTGTCACAGTTTCAGGAATAATATCTAGACTTTTGAATTCATTATAATCATGTGATTCCATTTCACTCTGAATACCCTCAGTAATAGACAGAAGTCTAGCTTGACTCTCCATGTTATTGACAAGGTTATCCAAGTTGTTGTTGATCATGAACATCTCAGTGTAGGAGCTATCGACAGCTCGGTTTAACATGTAGTCAAAATAAACACTATTGGAAACATACCCTAGTGTGTATAAGGTAATCATAATGATTACAACATTAAAGATTGTAATCTTATTCCTTATTGTTAAACCTCTTAGTAGTTTCAAACCTTGGCCTCCCTTTTATATCTTATTGCTCATATATTGACTTGGTGTAAGACCCATATGTTTCTTAAAGCTTTTACTGAAATATCCAGAATCTGAAAAACCAACAGCCTCAGAAATGTTCCTTATAACTGTATGACCATCATCCATAAGTTGTATGGCATTACTCAATCTTTTTTCAATTAGATAATCATTAATTGTTCTATTAGTTTCCTTCTTAAAGGTATAACATAAGTGACTATAATTGACATAGAGGGTTTTTGAAATATCCTCAATAGAAAAATCACTTCGACTAAAGTGGTCATCAACATAGTGTTTGATTTCTTGGACAAGCTCAAGGGATTTGGAAGACTTATTTTCTTGAATCTTTGCCATAATATCTATGACTGAATCCTTAAACCAAACCTGAAGTTGGCCCAGTGGTTGCTGATAGAGTCCTTCTTCATATAAGTCCTTGAGCAGTCGGTCAAAGACCTCTTCTGAATGATCATATTCAGAAAAAAGCTCCATACATAGTGAGGTCAACTCCATGAAAACATACCTTAAGTGGTTAGGGTGTAGGTGGTTATTTTGAATTTTGCTAAAAAGGTCATCAATGGACTTGAGTACTTCCTGGCTATTGCCCATACGCATGTTAATCAGTAAGTCATTCCTCTGTTCCTTACTAATCAACACAAGGCTTAGACCTTTATTGGCAAAATTTCCATAGAAAGATATGGCCTCTTCTTGGGACACCCCATATTGGCTTGCAGCAATCGCCTCCTTGTAAGCGGTGTTACTATAAGCAATGCCCTTATATGAATTACTAATGCCCACATACAGCTTCATCTCTTTTGACTCAGAAATGACCTTTACGAGGCTCGAAAGCTGAGCCGATATGCGTTCATATGAATAGTGGTCTGTGTTCTCAAGAATCACACAGAAACGTTCTTTATAGTCATAAGTCCACTCATACTGAATCAGGTTGCCAAGTAGGGTCATGACTAACTTCTTCACCTGTAAGCGATAGACTTCCCGCATTTCCTCATCAAGAGACTGACAACCTCTACTTTCACATAGGTCAAACACAAGAACACTAAAACGATCATAGGGTAAATTGATATTTAAGTAGGACATTTTCTGACTTAAGTCCTCTTCTAGCTTATCGTGATGGCCCATAAGTATATCCAGAACAAGACGCTCCTTAAGATAAGGTTTGTTGGCTTTCACTTGTGCCTTTAAGTCTTCAATTTCTTCATAAACAGTCTGTTCTACGGTGATGCTTCGCATCAAATCTTGAAGCTCTGCCTCAAGTTCCTGCTCATCAACTGGCTTAAGCAGATAAGAATGAACACCTAAGTGTATGGCCTGCTTGGCATAGTCAAATTGGTCATAACCAGAGATAATGATCAGTTTTGTTGAGATGCCATGGTCATGGACATATTTGGCCAAATCTAATCCATCCATAATTGGCATGTTAATATCAATCAAGGCAATATCTGGTTCTTCTTCAATGATTAAGCTAAGTGCCTCTTTACCATTCTTAGCTTCACCAACAATTTCAAGACCTAATTTCTCAAAATCTACGGATATTTTTAAGGCTTCTCTAAATAGGTATTCATCGTCAACAATAATAATATTCATGGGGTCCTCCATCGTTCAACTTACCACTAATCTTACGCCTGTCTAAAAAATACTGCAAGAATTATCTGATTCACAAATAATCCTTTATATAATCTCTAGGGCTAGATGCCTTGTATCTTTTAAAATAACGATTGAAGGATGAGATGCTTGTGAAGCCCGACATTGTGGCAGATTCTGTAATAGAATAACCCTCAATCATTCTACCAATGGCAGCATCGATTCTCGTCCTGTTTAGGTACTCAATGTAGGCATAGCCTGTGGCCATTTTTAACAAACGATTAAACTGTGCCCTACTATAACCCACTAGGAGAGCAGCCTCATTAACATCCAAATCATCTGCATAGTGGTCACTTAAATATGTGAAGAAGTAGCTTAGAGCCTCCCTAGCCTTTGACGTGAGCATCATCTTGTCTTCTTTCATTTTCATTGGATATGTTTTGATTAAACTGGCCACCAACTGAATGAGTAAAGCCTTCTGTTCATAATAATCACATAGATTCAATGAAGCCTTATAGGTCAGTATTTTTTCTAACATAGATATCAGCCCATCATGCCCCTTCACCAATGGTATATCAATGGCTAAGCCACCACTCATGGCTTCAACAGCAATATGGCTCTTTGGTGACTTGTCTTTCAGAATTTTAAGGATTTTTATCTGATAGACCTTTATGTCAGCTATGGAACCCTTATCTGGGTAAGTCCCATGAACCTGATTGGCCCCAATGATGACGATATCACCCTCTTTGATTCGCTTATAGACATTGTCTACCTGTTGCAGTGCATGGCCACTTTTGACATAAAGGATTTCCATATGATCATGCCAATGGGGATGAACGATATGTCCTTCTTGGACTAAGCTTGACTCAATGCAGGTGATAGACAAATCACTGTGTTCAAATTCAGACTGCTCATAGAAACCTTTCATCAATTTCTCCTTATGCACATGATTCATATGGCATAGTTTATAATCAACTATTCAATGAATAAATAGGCTTTATCATAGTATTACTATATCACAGTATTCATAAGTGGTGAAATCGTGAGCCATTTCGCTTAGAAAGCATGGTTCTAAACTGCAAAAGGCCATCTCAGAATTAAGTCTGAAATAGCCTATTTCTACTTGTTTAACTTTGTCCAAATTACATACGGAACCCACTCATTATCAACTGACTTATCTTTCTCTCTTCCTATACGTAACATCTCTTTCCAACAGGCAAAAACGCCTATAGGTTCATCCTGTGACTGCTCTAGTAATTTGTGAATATGAGGTAGTTGATAGGATGGAATTGCTGGATATATATGATGTTCGATATGATCATCAAGCCCAAAGTAAATTTGCTTTAGGAGAGGTCCAACCTTAACTGACCGTGTACATAAAACCTGATCGTTAACATTATAGATTTTTCCTATATGTTCAGTTGAATGCCATATAGATTCAAATCCAGAACCAACTTGCCAGGCGATTGTAATTAGGAAAAAGACCAGCCAATTGCCCGATACAATCGTATAAATTATGATGCCAAAATGAATAGCTAGAATTATCAATGACTCAACTTGAATCTTTCTACATTCATCCTTACTACAAAATTTTGTCATCATATCATCCTTAATACCCAATGATCTTTTTACTAGCTTAAGTATATCTTTACAGACTTCTATTAAAGCTCCAATAATAAAAATCTTACTCACTAGTTCGATCATTTTTCTTCTTATCCAAGAACTTGTGAAGACATCTGGCCAATTAGTTTCAGGATCAAATCCCTTAATCATTGTATATCTATGGTGAAGTCTATGAGATATTCTAGCATGAACAGGACCATTCCAGATTAACGTTTGTACAAAATAAAATAGAATTTCGCTCAATGTGTCATGCTTCTTTGCAAAAACTGTTTTATGTTGCAATTCGTGGGCTAGTGCTACAAGAAAACCAAAAAAGAAATAGTAAATATATAAAGGGATTAGACTTACATAAGCCCAACGACTGGCAGTGATAATTGTTAACATAAGGAAGCAGGCCAATAGTGTAAATAACAAGGCCACCCTTCTTAGGCCTATAATGCTATTTCTTAGTGAATAAGCTTTCATTAAGTCACGTTCAATCCGAGGACGATGCCACTTCTTACTGACATGGTCCCATTCATAGTCCTTAAGTTCATTACGGTTTACAAACTTTGACATTATAGATCACCTCCCTATTATTAGTCAGAATAAATTGCCATCAACATTGCATAGTAGTTTTCAAGGGGTATATAAGCAGGTATGCTGTTACCAGAACCAAGGGCATAGCCTCCACGTTCTTTGCTCATTGCCAACAAGCCGACTGCTCTCTCATAAATCTCTTCAGGGCTTTTTCGACTAAGAAAGTCTATATCGATGCCACCTAGAACGGCTATCCTTCCATCCAACCTTTCATAGGCTTCTTCTACAGATGTGATGTTATCTTCATATGAATGTTTACCATCAAAGCCAATATCATTAATGATGTCATCCATCAGGGACCACAAATTACCACATGAATGCATAATTGCCTTACGTCCTTTATCATGGATTAACTTTACAATCTTCTTGTGCCAAGGGACTATATAAGTCCTCATATCCTTGGGAGAGATCATTGGTTGACTTGAGAAACCCCAATCATCGTTAACCATACAAGCACCAATGACATCATACTCAAGACACTTTTCATAATAGGTGTACAAAATTCTTCCGATTTTATCTGTAATCATCTTCACCAAGTCTGGCTGATCAAACAACATAAAACACAGATTGTCAAATCCTACTAAGGCAGTTAAATTCTCAAGAATACCATTTGGCTGAATTGTAATAGCCTTCATGCCTTGTGGCATCTCTAATGTAAGTTTGTCCAAATATGTATAATCAATTGATTCAGCTTGAGGCCACTTATAATCATTAAAGCTTTCTAGGTCTCTAATCATCACTTGATCATTAAGTGATAAAGATTCCAAGGTACCATGTTCTTTCGTTGGAAATGTCATGGCAGGATGGGGTGGTAGCATGGTATGGTCATAACCTAGGGCCTTAAAAACTTTAGACCTATAAATCAATTCATCAGCAAAATCCTTGATTGGAAAATCACTTCTTGGCATAATTTCATCAAAGACAGTGTCCCCAATATAAAACTCAAAAAGGGTGTTTTGTGATGCTTGCTTTTTATTCAGAACCTGCAACAAATTATTAAAGTCCGTTTGCCTATTCTGTGCTGCTTCAAATACATCTTCTTTAGTGAAATTCATGTAAGTTTGATTGCTCATTATTTTATCCTCCAAAACGTTCTTGATAATTAAATTATAGTTGGAAGTCCTTATAATAAACAGTTACATGAAATCATAAACTATGCAGATTGTATCATTATATGGGTTTAGCCTCTTAATTCTTCAATCACAGCCATTAACTGATAATCATGTTTCTCTAACAGGTCTAGTGCCTGTGCATCATTTAATCCAAATAGCTCGTGAAGGATTGTTGCTGCACGGCGCTGCAGCTTCTCATTTATACAGGCAACCTCAATCATATAAGGCCCCTGTACCTTGCCCAGACGAACCATAACTGTTGACGTTAAGGCATTAAGAATCTTTTTTGTTGCTGTACCAGCTTTCATTCGGGTTGAACCGCAAACCACTTCAGGACCACTGGCCATGGCTATATGATGATCAAAAAAGATCTTTTCTGGCAAACGTTCACTGATTAAAATGGCTAGAGAACCTCGTTGTTGTGCAAGCGCTAATCCTGACCTCACATAGTAAGCTGTTGAGCTGGCTGAAATTCCAATAACCACATCATTTGCCGTAGGGTTTAGTAATAGAAGCTCAGGAACCGAACTAGCATCCTCTTCATGCTTATACTCAATATCAATAGCAGCATCAGCAATGCCACCTGAGATTAGGGTTAAGGCATTCTCAACTGGGAAACCATAAGTACATCCAAGTTCAACGGCATCAAGTGCTGCAATACGACCACTTGAACCACAGCCTACATAGATAATTCGACCTCCCTTTTTCAAGCGGTCAACGATTGCAGATGCACACCTTGCTATTGAAGTTGCGCTATCATCAAGAGCATCCGCAGCTTCCTTCTCCGCCTTCAAAAAGCTAGTGACTAATGCTTGAGTAGTCATATCATGCAAGGGTAATGAAGCATCATAAGCAACTTCAGTCGATATAGTGCGGTGGTCACCAGTAAAACGCGTTTCAACTGCAGCTGCCTCTGCATGCGCTAGAGCGGCGCAACCAATCATCTGTAGTGAATTCCCTTGCCTTAGCATGGTCACAGGAACAGCTGTTTGACCAATTGCATCGATAAGTTCAAAGCCAGCATGAGTACTTGCATCTACCAAACCTCCAGCTAATAAGACATCATCCAACTGATAAGCAAGTTTTGCCAAAGCTATGGCTTCGCGAATCCCAAGAAAGTAGTTGTCACGAACGGCTTGATATTTATCCTCACAAAGAGCGGCAATTAAGTCACCACCTGCACAGCTAGCCAAACGACTTGCACTCACTCCCTCATCAAGACTACGGCCATCCATGGTCATGGAGCCAAGCAAGGTATATTGACCACCAGGTCGCCAAATTCGTCCATTGCGAACCACTGAGAAACCAAGCCCAGTTCCAAGCACCATCAAACCAACTGTTTTTCCGGCCGGAATCAAACCCTCTTCAGCTACACCAATAAGGGCTGCATCAGCATCATTCACCAAGACGATTGGACATGAAAAATATTCTTTCAACGCATCAATCCATAGAGGATCACTCAATGGCTTTAGGTTTGGCGAACACAGCGTCACAGCCGTACCGTGATAATTAACAATTCCAGCAGTGGAGATCGCGATCGATTCAAACTGTTCCTTACCCAGCAAATCGACTAAGTCATAAATAGCCTTAAGCAAATCAGCAGGCTGTGTATCAAGGCCCAAAGGACTTTTTACCTTTTGACTAGGGTAGGGTTTTTCCACATAGGGATTGGTAGAAACTGTTCCTTTAATCCAAGTACCACCAATATCGATTAAGAGGTATTTAGGCTCTTGTTTGGCAGGATATTTATCCATAAGGCGCTTCACCTCTGAAACAGCGTCAGCACTTGTAAGCTCTGTACTGCAGCCATCGACAACCCAGTTCCATTCAAAGTCATTCATCTCATCATTAAAGGCAGCCATATCCACTGCCTCACCACTAGACAAAGCTCTAGACAATCTGTCGAAATATGATTGCCATCTAGGCAGATAGTAGGTCTCAATCATAGCTGATAGATCACGATTAGCATAATCTAGCAGGTCATTGTTACCCTTCTCACCCCATTTACTTATGATATTTCGAGCGTCTTGTTCATAATAACCTGAGCGCTTGTGCAAGTCGCTCATAGCTTTGGCCGGTTTTAGCCATGAATCTAGTCTGAATTCTAGGCGACTAGTTAGGAGATAGCTCAGATCTTTCATAAGTTCTATGAAGGCAGCACTTGCCTGAGCAAATTCATTTTGATTTTGGTTAAAAAATGCCTTTTTAATATCTCGGCGAAGGTCAGCAAAATAATTGACAAGATATTCACGGGTATGATTCACTAGATCAAAACAGAAGCGATCTTGCTTAAAACAATTTTCACCTGCTTGTAACAATAATTCTACTGCAGCATAAAGGGCACTATTGCCATACTCTGCAGAATCATCCCCCCAAAGACAGGAACGTTTCTCAAGGCTTGGTCTCGTACGGACAAATCCACTTTTGAACAATTCTTTATTACAATACTTAGAATAGAGGCGCTCTTGTAATACAGACCATGCTTGTTCCACAGCAGCGTCTACTTGACCAGACCTTCTGCGAGCAAATCCAGTTGTCCATTCAGCTACATTAAGAGCATCTTTGTGCCAGATCTTGTCTGAGATGAAATCATAGACAATTTGATTCCCATCCAGACCTTCTAGAGTAAAACCAACACCTCTCATTGACTTTGCTTTAGGATCAGCTGCCGCAGCATTCAAACGCTCTTCAATGATGTCTAATGGTCCTAATAACTTTGTCTGGCCACCAAAATTACCTAAGTAGCACCAAATAAAATTCTGACCGAAAAAGCCTTCTGTCTCACGCCATAACTCACGCGTTTCACTGTAATAATCCAACATCAGCAAGCGTCCTTGTGGAACAGCTCGCAAATATGCTTCAATACGTTCTAGCGTCCACATCTTGGTATTGTGAAAGAATAACCAACTCATCTGTACCCAAACAGCCGACTCATCATGGGCGGCAATTGTTTCATAGATTGTTTTCGCAACGGATGCCAGGTAGTCAGGCTCCCAGCTTGGTGGCACCAACTCGTTAAATGGATCTGCTGCAAAATAATGGCATTCACCAAATAGATGCTCTTGTTCCGCAAGAAACATGGATTGAATCTTACCGAAATAGTCTGATTCTGGGCTTAGAAAACACGTACAATACGCTGAATCAAAACCATTCCATGAAGCCAACTGTTTCATTTCAACTTCAGGCTGATAGGCTTTCAGTGCTTCAGGTATATGACCTGTAAAGGCTGGTAAGACCGGACGCATTGAAAAAGACCGTTGCCTTTCAAGAATTTCTTGCTGCAAGGCCAATTGGTCATCAATATAAACCTGTGATAATGGACCGCCCCAGTGGTCAATGATACCCATACGTTGAAAAGGCAAGTAGGCTGGACCAGTAAAGAAAGTCAGAATCTCTTCATCCTTTAATCCTAATTGACGCCATACACGCTGCCAAACCGCCTCCTGTCCAGTAATTGCCAATGGCATATTAATACCATTTAAGGCCATCCAATCGATCAACCGCTCCCATTCTCTCCAAGTCCAATAGGGCATAGTATATGAAAATGTGCAGTAATTCAGGAAGAAACGATCTTCCAGCTCACAAGTATGATTTACCTCTGTAGCTGGAGGGAGGTTTTCCGGGAGTTCCACCGGATTATCAATATACCAACTTATCATGGTCAAACAATCATTCTTCAAATAATGATTGATTCCATAGCACATTGCAATGGTCGTATTCGCCTCAACAATAATCTTATCATCACTATTGGTTAGGGAAAAATACTCCGGCTCACCCTCACCTACTTGGAGAAGCAACTTCTCTTCTAGGATTGGCGCTACACGGTCCATTAGCCCTTTCACAACACGTATGTCTACAAGGTTTAACCCCGTCTCTGCATCGTTTACATTTTTTGAATTTTCCATATCTAGTACCTTTCTCTTGACAAAAAATCCCTTGTCTCTTTTGCCAGAAACTCGTGAAGGCAAGGACAAAGGTTATAATCCAATATATGACTTTTTTTGACTTGCTTTTCTTGAATTGCAGTACTCATGATGATTCCTGGTTTCTAAAAGCTCAATGGCTCTATATTCATTGGTGAAATTGGTTGAATCAGTCGTTTTTCTTAGTCTTAGCAAGTTACATCCTATATAAGGATATTATACTTACCAAACACTTCAGACTGAATGTTTTATTCTCGGTCGAATGGTAAAATTCTTGGAATTATTGAAGCTTATGAGTTAGTATGCCAAGGGACTATATAAGTCTTGTACTTATTTTAGTCAAATATGTATTCCATATTCTGGCATCTCATAATTGCATGGTAGTACCCTGTTGTACTGATTACTCTAACTGCCCTTGACATATTATCTCTTTTGAAGCTTAGCATACATTTTAACTTGAATTAAAAACCGGACCTCTTGACAGAATGACAGAAGAATGGCGTCTGATGAGTTATTAAACAAATTCATGTACTTTTTATAAGTCACCTCATACAACTCTTTCAAATGGGCAAAATTATGAAATCCATCATATGTATGCCAAATAGTAAAATGTGGCAGCACTAATTCTAGATACAACAAGGTGTGATAATATATGCTTCTGCCAGAAGAAACCAACAATAACGGATGCCATCCCAAAATGAACATAGCCAACACCTTCAAGGAGTTCTGTTTTCCCAATTAGAGGATCACTTAATTCTTGTTTGCCTTGACTTAAATGAACCATACTTTTCAATTTTCTACAGTCTATGTCAATTGATCCACTCTTGTTTCTTTTGACTCCTTACATACAACTCCTTACACCCTTCAAGTTCAAAGATCATAATTTCATTCTGTCCTTCATGCAAATAGGGGGCTGGGACATAAAGGCAGCTCTGTGGTCCATTAGACCAATATCGACCAAGGTTATGGCCGTTGACAAACACATTGCCCTTTAACCATCCAGCCATATTTAGATAGGTGTCTCCAACTTCATGGCAATAAAAATTTCCTTTAAAAATCATCGGAGACTTAAAAGGCACTTGAGTAAAATTTTTCAATTCTTCTACCAGCTTCCATTCCTTAATAGCCTCCAGATTATTCAGCTGTAAGGGGTACATCATCCAATCATATAGGTATTGGTAATTAAGGCGAACATTGCCAATCATTCCTTTTGGATCCAAGATCTTATCACCATAATTGATTCGCCCAAGGTTCTCGACTAAGATTATCAACTCCGATCTATCAGATTCAATTTCAAGGGTAATCTCTTCATTTTCTTTCATTGAGCGATCATACTTACCCCTATAGTGGCCATCAAGATAAACTAAGGCCCGGTCATGACAAACATCCATTGTCAAGGTTAGTTGACCTTTATTTCCTTCAATCGAGCTTTTATACATGATATAGCCATAATCTTGGTTGCACTTTTCCATAGATAGGGGCGTAACATGACTAATTGCATGACTTAACTGGTCTTTCTGTGAAAATAGTGACACCATCTGGGTCATATGAATTTGTCCATAGTCCACCTTCTCGGTATCTGAAACTTCAATCGTATCATCCATTGCCAGCTTATAAAAAGGTTCTTCAAGAGAATCCATATAATTCTTCAAACATTCCTTAACACAATAATATTTCTCAGTCATATCACCTGCCTCATTTAACATACCATCAAAATCGTAGCTAGTCGTAGTCGGGCAAATCAAACCGTTCTCGTAGTTGGAACCGTTGTAGAATCCAAAATTCGTTCCGCCATGAAACATATAGAAATTCACATGGCCATTATCTCTTAACATCCTATCAAGTATATCAACCACTTCATCCAAATGCCTTGTATGGTGGTTTTCACCCCAGTGGTCGAACCAACCCATCCAGTATTCCATACACATAGGGGGTCCATCTTGGTACTTCCTAAGCTGATCAAAAGCTTCTTTCGGTTTAGAGCCAAAGTTCACAGTTCTTAATGCACCATCAACATGGCCACCTTGAAGCATCAAATCATCTGGTCCATCTGAGGTAAATAGTAAAACATCAATGCCTCTTTGAATGAGACCCTCTTTTAAGTGATTCAAGTAATTCTTGTCGCTACCATAGCTACCATATTCATTCTCTATTTGCATAGCTATGATTGGTCCCCCATTGCTACAAAGATAGGGTCTTAATTTAGGAATGAGCACATCATAATATGCCTCAACCTTACTTAGATATACCTTGTTAGAACAACGGATCACTAAGTCTGGATAATTAAGAAGCCAACTTGGCAAGCCGCCGCCATCCCACTCAGAGCAGATATATGGACCAGGTCTAAGTATAAGGAATAAATCAAGGTCCTTAGCAATCTTAATAAATCCTTCAATATCAGCAATACCCTCAAAATCAAACAAACCTTCACTTGGTTCATGAAGATTCCATGGCACGTAAGTTTCAACTGTATTGAAACCGCAGGCTTTTAGTTTGGTTAACCTGTCTTCCCAGTACTGAGGTACTGTACGAAAATAGTGTATGGCACCAGACACTATTTTCGTCTGAAAATCATTATAGAATAGCTTATCACCCTTCACTTTAAATGCAGCCATCTTAATCTCCTTATCCTTGTCTCATAGTTGTCACCCACTAAAAGTTGTCTCCTCACGAATGATCTCTACCGCTCTTATTATTTTGCGCTCATCATTGTTAATGGTATAGACATCACGTTGTGCAAATTCCACTTGGCAACCTCTTGCTGCTGTAACCGTGTCTTTTATATGTTGCCTAAAGGCAATTTCGTCAAAATTCTTACCCACACCAAGATAATTCGGGCTGGGTTTTCTAAAATAAATGATCCCTGAATCTACTAACTTTTCACCCATTATCTGCTCATTACACCATGGGGATATGGATACTTTCTTCATATTACTAAGCTTAGATAGGTGTTCATCCCATAAGCCATCAACCGGTTCACAGCAGCCATATGACAGCTGAGCAAATTCCTTGGCTATTTTCTCATAAGTTGGCACTATAAACTCCCCAAACATATCTGGTGAAATACCCACTGTTTCCTGAGAATCCATGAAGCCCCAGACTTGACTTGATGCTAGAGATTCGTTGTTAGAAATTAACGTCTCATCAAAGCAAAAACTACCATTACCAAGATTCTCATAGCCTGTTGTAGGTAATATCAATCTTTGTGTTTCAAGCCACCTGAAATAGCTTATATAATCTTCAGCGACGCGGTGCATCATTGCCTTAAACAACTCCGGTGTATCAATCATGCTCATAAACATGTTTTGCATCCCCATAATGTGGACAATATCTTGAGTCGGGCAAGCCGTCAAAGCATTCATAACCAGTCTAACCTCTAGTATGTCACCTATAACATCTTCAACAATAGCTTGATAATCCATTGTTTTTTGTCTGTTTACACCATAAGTAGATGGTTTAAGACCTTCATAATCCTTATTTAGATCTGTAATTTGATGGACAAATTGATGGCCAAGGTCACTAGCACTGTCACCTTCTGGATGGTCTAGTATAATTTTGATATCAAATAAGTCAAAATGTGTATCCCACGTCACTGGATAGTAATCCGGGACAGGGCGATCATCACCAAACACCTCAAAGTTAATAATTTGCCTGTATATATCTGTTTCTATTTGTCGCCCAAGTTCCGTCTCACATCTAAGCCTCTTTGGGATTAGCTCTTGTTCAAAGGTCCACAACTCAATATGTACCATAGGTCTCCCATTTTCTAAACGATGATGTCGGTACCAATCTTTCACTAGCTTCTGGTTTCTTTCTGACTTTGACAAGCTTAATTGATGTCTAGCAAGTTCCCTTAACACTTGTCTATCTTTATGTGATATCATGTTATATTGCTCCTTCTAATAGTAAATTTTCTCATATCTATAGTCATTATAATCCCTTCTATACATATGAATCCATACATTTGCTTGCTTGACTGATACGTAATATTGCCCTAGAATAGTGGTATGAGTCAGAAGAATTTAATACTCCATTCAACACGGACAACAAGTGGACCCTCCATAAGGATCTTAAGGGCAGGACATTACATAAAAGCACAAGGCCACTCTATTGTCCGAAGAAAAAATAATCGTATAGCTGAAGCCGTTCTTATCTACTGTTATGATGGACAAGGGTGGCTTGATAATGGTAGGGATTCCGATGCAATCAAAGTGACAAGAGGGTCTCTTATCTATTGTGACAAGAATAGCAACCACGGTTATGGCAGTAGTAGAATGAACCCATGGAGTCTTTTATGGGTACATTTTGATGGACCTTTTGCTAGCTACTTTCAAAGTACCATTGGTAAAGACAATAGCGTCATTGCCATTACACTTGATGATGCCTTAAATCTTAAACACATTTTTGAGCAAATCTATCTACACCTTCATACCAGCCTCGATCCTTTGTCCACAGCTATAGCCAGTAATCATATCCAGTTTGTCCTCTATAATATCATCGCTAAGATGAGCCTCACACTTCCAACCACTTCACAGACAAACAGTGTTTCACTCATTGATCATTACAACAATGAATCAGAGCCTCTTGATAAAAGTATTCTCTATATGAGGCAACATATTGACACAACAATTTCATTAGATGATATCTGTCATGAGATAAAGTTATCCAAATACTACTATAGCCGACAATTCAAAAAAGCCACTGGTCGCGGGCCAATGACTTATTTTATGCAACTTAAGGTGGATAAAGCCTGCTATTTACTCAAGAACACTACACAAAGTGTTAAAGCTATCAGCGAAAGCTTAAGTTTTGCCAACCCTTACTACTTCTCAGAAACTTTCAAAAAACATACTGGTCTGGCACCAACCCACTACCGCGACCAATCATCTACAAGCTACTAGCATTATAGGTCTACTCGTCTCAGAAGTGCTTATTCAATATAGTAAGCTGACATATTTCTGATATGTGGCGTTGATTCTGCTTTGACCACCCTTAATCGAATAGCCGTAACACATGTTCTAAAGAAAGTGTCAATCTTCTTATGACCTATTGCACTGCCTTTTCCGATGGTGTACCAAACATTGGCATATTTCCGATTAAAACCATGGCTTTCGTATGTCTCAATGTCAATTTCATATTCATGGATCAATTCTCCATGGCTTAATTCTTCTTGAAGTACAAGGTGATTGAATGGTATCGGTTGATCAAAACGCAGTGTAAATTCGTACCCTTCACCACTTGTCGAGGCAATGGCGTCATCAAACCTTCTATGAACCTCTTTGCCAAAATCAATAAGCCGATGACAGTCTAATTCAGGCAAAAGACCTCTCACATCCGGTCCAACATTAATTAATAGATTGGCACCGTGACCAACTGAACGATAGTAGATATCCATTAAGTCCTTCATTGTCAGCAAATTGATTTCATCGTCCTCATGCCAAAACCAATTATACCTTCTTATAGGCACATCGCATTCTGCCGGCAACCACTTCTTATCCATTTGTTCACTGTCTTGAGTGAACATACTTACTTTTGTCTCGCTGCTTGTATTCCATGTTGGATAAGCTGCAACACCATCTTCATTACCAGCCCATCTTATGGTTGGTTCTCCAAGGTTGAATATCATTGCATCTGGTTGGTACTGCTTAATGGTCTTTACAATCCGCTTCCAATCATATGCCCTTCCCTCTGAACCTGCCCCATCAAGCCAAATCTCAACCAACTCACCATAGCCTGTTAGTAGTTCTGTCAATTGCTCCACATAAAAGTCATTGTAAGCTGATTCATCCAGATAACAAGATTCATGCATATCCCATGGAGACAGATAAATCCCCATCTTGATACCTTCTTCTTCACAGGCTCTAGCACATGCCATTACTACGTCTCCTTTGCCTTCCTTCCATGGACTTGAAGCAATAGAATAGCTTGTTGTTTTTGTTGGCCATAGGCAGAAACCATCATGATGTTTGGCCGTTAATATAAAGTATTCAATCCCTGCTTCTTTGGCCGTTCTTGCCCACTGACCAGCGTCCAGTTCTGTTGGATTAAAGCTTGCAGCTTTATCATTGCCTGTCCCCCACTCACGGTCATTAAACGTATTAATACCAAAATGACAAAACATACCCATTTCTAAATCCTGCCACTTCATCTGAGCTTCTGTTGGTAGTGCTGTTTTCATTAGGCGCCTCCACAAAATAACCTTTTAATGTCACTTTATAAGCTTCTTGTGATTAGTACAATGGAATTTTGTTGGCTTAGAGGTAATATTCGTGGTATAGTTTCTAGCTATCAGCCGCTTAATCCAAAAAAACAGTCACCGAGGTGACTGTCATCATTGTCGTTACTAAGTTCATAACAACCAAACTCTATGCCTTATTCTTTTTCCATTCTCTCTCTTGTATCTTGATAGAGCATACTGCTTACTTCAAACAAATTTTCCATGTCATCTTACATCCCTGCATACCCTTCTCGTTCATCGATCCACTGGGTTATACCTTGTGCCACATCACTAATAATTGACACTGAGTCATCCTGCTATCAACGATTCATAAATTGAGGCAAATTTCAACGATGATGAAATCATTCGTGTCAGTTTGAGACCACTGGAAAAAGTCGGTGTTCAGAACGCACCTGTAATATAGTGCATGTAGTTATAACTATATGTATATTTATTTAATAAAAGTATCATACTATAGCAAATATTCTTATATATTCATCAACACACCACATAAATTCCAATTAATCAACTTTACTCTACACAGAATTTTCTTCATAAATAAGCCCTAATATGAAGATATCCTCCTCCTAAAAAATGCACAAAAGAGAGCATCCATGATATACATGAAACTCTCTTTTATCTTCCAATCAGAAATATTTACACTAAATTCCTGTACTCTTGTCTACTATCAACAACAGCATAAATTGTTACGATCTCATTTATTTTATCGACTTTATAAAAAACCATATGCTTTTCAATAATCAACACACTATATCCCTGTTTACGAAGAATTGCATATCTTGGTTCGCTCCCGGATTCTGGAAAATCTGCAAGGCGCATCATTGCCTTCTCAATCTTTGCAAGGTACTTCAGAGCAATATCTACACTTCCAGAATCATCTGCAATATAGTAGATCAAATCCCTTAATTGATTGTCTGCCTTTTCAGTTCGAACTACTTGATACATATCAGTCCTCCCTGCCAAGGAGCGCACTTCTTATATCATCAAATGTCTCTTGAAGTGGCGCAACTCTTCCATACTTCACATCTTCTTCTGCTTCTGCCAAAGTGCGAAGCAACTCTAATTCTGAAGTCATTTGTCTGTATTCCTGAAGGCCTATCACTGCAGTATCACCTCTACCATTTTTAGTAATGATCACAGGTTTTCTGGTCTCGTGACATTGCTTTGATATTTCGTTATAGTGATTTCTAAGATCTGCTGATGGGCGAATATTTAGTTCCATTGAAATTACCTCTTTCTATATTTGATATAGTCACATTATATCACTATATGACTATATTCTCAATTGGTTTTATCCTGTATACTTAAACAGAGGTGATCTTATGCGAAGTATTACAAAAATTATTGTTGACCGACTTGATGAAGAAGGCATTATTACTGATTATATACTTGCTTCAAACATCATTGACTCCACTTTAGCTAAATACCACATTGATACTACAGCAAACTTCCCAGTTATATCAACTGATCTTCCTGAATACATTCAAACATATCTCAAAACAAGGCAATTTGATGGGCTGTCAAAAAGCACTCTGCGAGTCTACTTCTACATGCTTCAAGAACTCACTTACTTCATGAATAAACCCATCAATAATATTACAATCAATGACCTACGCGATTTTCTCCACTACAAAAGTCACAATAACTCATTGATATCAATCTGTAGCATTATATCCTGTATAAAATCATTTTGGGAATGGTTAGATTTGGAAGGTCTGCTTGAAGATAATCCAGCAAAATTTCTACACTACCCTAAGTACACTAAAAATGTTAGAGAAGGACTTGGCGTTGTAGATATAGAAGTGTGCAGAGAATCCTGTAATTCAAATCGAGAGCGAGCTGTCTTTGAGTTTTTACTTGCCAGTGGTTGCCGGATTGGAGAAGCAAAAGACCTACTATACAGCGATGTCATCACAGGAGAATTTCAGGTAATAGGTAAAGGCTCAAAAATACGTTATTGCTATCTCAACAAAAAATGTCAAATGTACCTGAATCGTTACCATGACAATCGTAAAGGAAATAGCCCATTCTTATTTACACAGCTCAGGTATCCATATGAACAAGTCTCAACAAGAGCTTTACAAGATGAAATCACATCAATAGGCAAAAGGTGTCATATACACTTATACCCTCATCGTCTTAGACATACATTTGCTTCAGCAGCTCTTGAAAACGGTGCATCACTTACATCCGTTCAGAAGATCCTTGG
>PPCM01000520.1_pt1 | contig 31750 bp, 18 predicted proteins | sample 1555541 | NCBI WGS metagenome assembly PPCM01 (sample SAMN05284479, study PRJNA326546) | Marine sediment metagenome, whole genome shotgun sequencing project. | isolation source: marine sediment | place: Germany: Wadden Sea | collected 2012-09-05
TCGTCAGTCAGGTCGCCCTTCACGTGGAGTCGGACATCGCAACCCTTACAGCCAACCTGGAACTCTTCTCCGGCTCGGAACTGCTCCAGCGCTACCTCTTTGCCGACGAGGCGGATCGATACGACCTCTGGCAGAGACCCCTTCTCAAGCTCTTCAAGGGATATATGGCGGCATACCCGGATTATTACGAGATAAGAGTGCTGCTCCCGGACGGCTTCGAGGACACCCGCTGTGCTCCCGATTCGATCCCCAACATCCGCGAGGAGGAGGGGGAGAGCCCGTTTTTCAAGGAGCTCGCCCGTTCCGGGGCACCCGTCCATATTTCCGTTCTGGAAAACCCGGACAACGGGGAAACGGCGTTTTACGCCGCCGGAAAGCTCCTTCTCAAGGACCCGTCCTTTGAACTGGAAGCCCGCCACAGGGGCTGGCTTGCCGTTACCATGCGCCCCGATTTTCTCATGGAGCAGGTCCGGACCGGAAAAATCGGCGAAACCGGCCTGCTCCTCGTGACGGACCGGGGGGGAAAGGTACTCTTTCATCCGGACGGGAAGGAGGCGGGAAAGCCCCTCTCCCGGGATCTTGCGGAAAGATTCGCGGAGGCCGGCCAAGGGGAAACGGTGTTCAAGGCACCCTACCTGGGACGCACGGCTTTTTTCCTCTCAAAGCGCCTTTCACCGGGCCTCTTACTGGTTGCCGTGCTCCCGGAAAAGGAAATTCTATCGGCCGGACGTTCCCTGGGCGCCGTGGTGGCGGCCGTTATCTGCGTGAGCATCCTCGTGACGGGCACCCTGTTCTACGCCCTGCTGAACTTCCTGGTGGTTCGCCCCATCCGGGAACTGGACACCGCCACCCGGAAGATCGCCGAAGGGTACGGCAAGGGCCGCTTCCTCACCTTCCAGGGCAACCGGAGAAAGGATGAGATCGGGGTGCTGGGCAGCTCCTTCTCGCATATGAGCCTGAAGCTGAAGGAGTTGAACAAGAGGCTGGAGGCGTACAGCGCGGGCCTTGAGGAGAAGGTCCGAAGGAGAACATCCGAGCTCCAGTCCACATTGAGCGAGCTGGAGATCCGCCACAAACAGCTCAAGCAGACCCAGGCCCAGCTCATTCAACAGGAGAAGATGGCGGGCCTGGGCACCCTGGTTGCCGGCGTGGCCCATGAGATCAACAACCCCGTGAACTTCGTGCACCTGGGAATCGGAAGCCTCGAGAACAGCCTCGGGGAACAGAAGGCCTTCCTGTTTGAGCTCCTGGAAGAGGAGGAGGAGATCCTCGGGATACTCCGGAAGCAGTACGGAACCATGGACGGCGCCCTCTCGGACATGGCCGAGGGAAGCGAGCGGATCAGGACCATCGTCGCGGACCTCAGGGCCTTTTCAAGGCTGGACGAAGCGGAGCATAAATCGGTGAACATCGTTGAAAGTCTTGAAACCACGGTGAGAATCATCAAAACCCAGTACGGCAGGAAGATCCGCTTCGAGACCGATTTTCCCTTTCGCCCGGAGCTGGAATGCCGCCCGGCCAGGCTCAACCAGGTGTTTATGAACCTTATCGTCAACGGCTGCCAGGCAATGGAAAAAAAGGATCCGGCGGAAGGACCGTGGGGCACCATGCGGATCGAAACCTTCGAAAGGGGAACGGCCGGCGAAAGATGCCTGGGCATCCGCTTTACGGACCAGGGGTGCGGGATGACGGACGAGGTCCGGCGCAAGATATTCGAACCGTTTTTCACCACCAAGGCGGTGGGCAAAGGCACGGGCATGGGGATGAGCATCTCCTACGGCATCGTCGACGCCCACGGCGGACGAATCCGGATCAAATCCAAACCCGGGACCGGCAGCACGGTCACGGTATTTTTACCCATAAAAACCATCAAGACAAAGGGCGGGTATATTTCAGATGGCATTGAAACTCAAAAGAAGCGCGGTTGAAAAGATTCACGGGGAAACGCCGACAGTAAAATCCCACACCATCCTGCTCGTGGACGACGAGGAACGCAACCTGTCGGCCCTCTCCCGCATCCTCGCCCCCCATTACAGCCTCCTTACCGCAGAGGACGGCAGGGACGCCCTGGAGCTGATCAAGAGGGATGAAACACCTTCCCGTATTCAGCTGATCATATCCGACCAGCGGATGCCCCTCATGACGGGGGTGGAATTTTTAAAGCAGACCATTCCCATCATCCCCCGGACCATCCGGATGATCCTCACGGGGTTCACGGATATCGACGCCATCATCGACTCCATCAACGAGGGCCGTATCTATAAGTTCCTCACCAAGCCCATCGAGCCCCAGGAGTTCCTGCTCACGGTGAAGCGGGCCATCGAGGCCCATGAGCTCGAACAAACCAACTTTTTTCTGGTGGAAGAGCTCAAGACCCTGAACAGATCCCTGGAGCAAAAGGTGTCCGAAAGGACCTTCGAGCTCCGGAAAACCCTCGAAATCCTGGAGGAGAAGAACCGCCTGATCATCAGCCAGCGGGACAGGCTCGAACAGATGGCGAAGGTCGACGGCCTGACAAACATCCCCAACAGGCGGCGCTTCGACGAGGTGTTCACGGAGGAGTGGAAAAGGTGCAAAAGATCGGGCGCCCCCCTCGCCGTTGCCATGATCGATATCGATTTTTTCAAGCAGTACAACGATACCTACGGACACGACGCGGGGGACGACTGCTTGAAGAGGGTCGCAAGGGCACTTGCGGGGGCGGGAAAAAGGCCGGGGGATTTCATGGCGCGTTACGGCGGAGAGGAGTTTGTTGCCCTGCTTCCCGGAAGCGATGCCGGGGAGGCGTTCTTCGTGGCCCAAAGGATAAAGGCCGGCATCCTCTCACTTGCCATCGAGCATTCCGGTTCAAAGATATGCGATCGCCTCACGGTGAGCATCGGACTTGCGTCCGTTGTTCCGGTGGAGGGGGCGGAGCCGGAATCGGTAATGAAAAGGGCCGACCAGATGCTCTACAAGGCAAAGAAAAACGGAAGGAACAGGATCGAGTCCGGCGCTTAGGGATGCTGAATTAAGTGAACTGTTGGTCCAGCAGCCCCTCGGCGGTCTTTTTTTCTTCTTTTGAAACAAATCCGAAGAAGTGGTAAACTTGATTTCCCTCGCCCGTGATCCGAAGTTCGCCCGCGCCCCTGCTGCACATGTCGTTCAGAATTTCCCTTGCCTCGTTCAGCGAAATATCGCTGTCCACGGCGATCTCCTCGGGCGTCAACTGTCCATTCTTTTCGGCTATTTTTTTCAGTATTACGCGCTCTTTTTTCTCATGAACCCCGGCCAGGTATTTTTTACGCCCGCCGATAAACATGTATATGCCGGTCGCGGCCGTCGCCGAAAAGAAGACAAACAATCCCATGATGACGCTCAACTCCGTCTCCACCTCTTCCGGGTTAAAGAGATCTCCCACGGATGCAATAACAAAGAAACTGCTGAACAGGCTGATCACGGCCCCCAAAATCGACATAATTCGATGGCGCATATTCCCCCCCCGAACGATAAAGGGATTCAACAATGTATCCCTTTCAATAAATGATTACTGAGTAATTAATACCTTATGCCTCTTTTACAATCAATCCCTTATTGTTTCCACAGGCCCATCCCTTGTGCCCCCCTCCTTATGGTTTTCCCCCTCCAATCATCACCAAGTCACATCCATGAAGCCCACCACCCCAGGCCGGACTCCCTTCCATGGAATCGTTAAACCCTGCAAATTAAGCTTTTCCCTCCCCCTCGGAAGATTGGTTCCTTCGCCTCCTAATCTGCCCCGATAAATATCCGCTCCTCTCCATAAGCCGCCTGCCCCCTTTCCATAAGCTGACGTCCTCACAATAATCCCCCCCGGAGTACGCCCATGCCTGATCCGATCGTCGACTTTTTACGACGCATAACGACAACTTTTCATCGTTTCCGGCAAAAACAGTGTCGAAGCTTTTACCCCGAACTCTTGAATATTCCGCCGCCGGTGATATAGGGGATATCGGAATTCTTAAGGTCGCCGAGGGCGGCACGCGGGCCGGCAAGAACGCCCGCCGATATCAATTTTAAAACGAATGGTTTTTATATAATGAATCTCCAGAACATATGCGTAATCCTGGTTGCCCCCCAGGGCCCCCTCAATATCGGCTCCGTGTGCCGGGCCATGATGAACTTCGGCATCTCGGACCTGCGCCTCGTGACCCCCGAGGCCGATCACCTTTCGGACGAAGCCCGCCGCATGGCCGTGAAGGCAGGCGACCTCCTGGACAACGCAACGGTTTACGACAGCCTGGCGGGCGCCCTTGCCGACTGCCGTTACAGCATGGGCACCACCCGCAGGTTTGGAAAATACCGGGACAACTTCCTCCACCCGGATCAGGCCGCCCAAGCCCTCCTTCCCCTCACGGACGAAGGCAAGACGGCCCTGGTGTTCGGCCGGGAGGACAAGGGACTCCACACCGCCGAGCTCGACCTCTGCCAGCGCTTTATCACCATCCCCACCTGTGACGAATTGCCCTCCATGAACCTTGCCCAGGCCGTTTCCGTTTGCCTCTACGAGACCGCCAAGGCCGCAAGGGAGCTGGAGGGAAAGAGCACCGGAAGAAAAAAGTTCGCCACGGGCGAGGCCCTTGAGGGGATGTACCAACATATGAGAGAAACCCTCACCACCATCGGCTACCTCGATCCCCAGAACCCCGATCATATCCTCCACAGCTTCCGGCGGATCTTCGGCGCGGCGGGCCTCAACGAGAGGGACGTGAACATCCTCCACGGGCTCTGGAGCCGCATCGACTGGGTCGAAAATGAGCTGAAAAAATCCCGGGGGGATTCCTGAGCCGATCAATGGGAAGGCCGCCTTTAATCTTCCTCCCAAACAACCTTAATTCGAAACGATGTCCCATTTCACGGAACGGCTGTGAAACAAGCACAGCCGCTTCAGAACCATACGCCCGGCTTTATTGAGGCCTTGAATCTATAAAGCCGCTAAAGCCTGCGATACGGCGCCCCGCTTCCCGGGACAGCATTGAAGCACGCACACCCGATTCAAAGCCACTCGCGTAATGCCGATGCGGTCTTGAATCGGGGCTTGATCATACCGTCGGCTGTGTTGGTTTCGGCGGGGTGCGCCCACCCAATATACCCACCCCCGCGACTAAGGGCACGACCGGTATACGGCCGGCGTGAATTCGAGTTGAACGGCCGATCATCCGCTCAAGCCCTGAGTGGGACCGCCGCTGTTCCCATCCGGCGGGTCGGCAACCACACCGTCCTGTTTGCAATCTCGCAAAAACCCGTGTTATGTAAGATAAAGGCAAGGGGGCACCAAAGGCTCCGATTCATTTACCCCGGCAGAGGAGCTCCATGGATTATCGTGAACATTCAACAGTCTTGAATTTACGGCAATCCGTCTCCCCTCTTCCCGCCGGCACCGCCGTAACCGTTCCCGTACTTCTGATCACCCTCCTGTTCCTTCTCCTTTGCTCCGGAAAAATCCATGCCGAAACCGCTCCCCGAAACTTCGAGCCGGGGGTCGTGGATTTCAACACCTCGACTTACGGAGCCATCCATATGGACAGGGACGGATTTATCTGGTTCGGCAGCATGGGCAAGGGGCCCCTCCGCTACGACGGGTATGAGCTCAGGGGATATCTGAACGGACCCGCGCCCGTTCCCGGCGCCATGATCAACGGCATTGCCGAGGACAGGGACGGGGGGCTGTGGTTCGGCACCTTCAGCGAGGGGATCTGCCGGTACGACAAGGAGACCGGCGCCTTTACCCGGTTTACCCACGACCCGGAGGACATCAACAGCATTACCTCCAACCACCTCCCCTTTACGCCGGGGGTCATCACGGTGGACAGGGAGGACAATGTCTGGGTGGGCACCAAGAATGCCGGGGTGGGCATGTACAACCGTAAAAACGGAAAGTGGGCCCGCTTTCGCCACGACCCTACGGACACCAACAGCCTGAGCCACGACACGGTCATGGCGGTGCTCCAGGACAACGGGGACGCCATGTGGTTCGGCACCCGGGACGGGCTCAACCGGTACGACCCGAAAACCGGCATATGGAAAAGGTTCCGCCCCGACCCGGCCGATGCCGGCACCGTCGCCTCGGGTTGGATCTACTCCCTTCTCCAGGACCGGCGGGGATTTATCTGGGTGGGCACAAAAGATGGAGGACTGAGCCGCTTCGATCCGGGCACAGATACTTTTACCCGTTTCACGAGCAACCCGGACGACAGGAACAGCCTCGCCGACAACGAGATCTGGAACCTTATGGAGGACCGTGAGGGGAATATCTGGATCGGCCATATTTCGGGGGAGAGCGGGGGGCTCTCCGTCTTCAACAGGGAGACCGGAACCTTCACCCGGTATGCCCATGATCCCGGTGACCCCGGCGGCATCAGCACCACCGGCGTGGTGGGCATGCTGGAGGAACCGGAAACCGGTGCGCTCTGGCTGGTCAACAACAACGGGCTCGTGGACAGGTTCAGCGGAGGCAACGCAAGGTTCCGCAACCTTCGCCATGATCCGGACGATCCCCGGAGCATCAGCAGCAACACGGTACTGCCCATGCTCCAGGACCGGAAGGGCATCATCTGGATCGGCACCCAGAACGGCGGGCTCAACCGCTTCGACAAGGGCAAAGGCACCTTCACCCATTACAGGGCCGACGAAAAGGACCCCGCCGCCCTCCCCCACAACTATATCACCGCCCTCCACGAGGACGTGGCGGAAAACCTCTGGGTGGGCACCTGGGGCGGCGCATTGAGCCTGTTCAACAGGGAGACGGGAAAGGTCGAGCGGATCTTTCGCCACGATCCCGAAATCCCGGGCGGCATCACCCGCAGCCGCCAGATCAAGTATATCACCGGAGACAGGGACGATCCGGAGATCCTCTGGATCGCCACCATGGAGGGGGGGCTGGACCGATTCAACCGGAAGACCGGCATCTTTTCCCACTTTAAAAACGACCCGGAAAACCCCGAAAGCCTGAGCAACGACTCGGTGGTGGAGATCCTGGACGACGGCAGGGGCAGGCTCTGGCTCACCACCTACGGCGGGGGCCTGAACATAATGGACAAGAGGACACGCCGGTTCAGGCATTTTCGTCATCACCCGGACGATCCCGCCGCCATCAATGCGGACACCCTCTACCAGGTGCACGAAAACAGGAAAGGCATCTTCTGGGTAACGGGCAAGGGGGGCCTGAGCAGGTTCGACGAAAAAACGAATCGTTTCACGACATTTTCCAGGGCAAGCGGTTTTCCCGCCCATATCGTCTCCAACCTCCTGGAGGACCGGGAGGGGAATTTCTGGCTGGCCGTCATGGGCGCCGGCATCCTCAAGTTCAACCCCGAAACGGGCTCTTTCAAACACTACGGCCCGGCCGACGGCCTTCCGGCGGATATGTTCTTCTGGAGCACCCGCCTTAAGGACAGGGACGGGGAGATGCATTTCGGCGGCCCAAAGGGGCTGGTGAGCTTCTTTCCGGAAGAGATCAGGGACAACCCCGTTGTGCCCCCCGTGCGGCTCACGGCCCTTCGCCAGGGGGGCAGGGACATGGCCCTTTCCGCCGCCCCGGAAAGGGTGAAGGAGATCCACCTGGACTGGAAGTCCAACTTCTTCGAGTTCCAGTTTGCCGCCCTGAACTATACCCGGCCGGAAAAGAACCTCCACGCCTACAAGCTCGAAGGGCGGGACACCGACTGGTACCACACGGGCACCAAGCCCTTCGGCCGCTACACGGGCCTTTCCGGAGGCACCTACACCCTCCTTCTGAAAGGTTCCAACAACGACGGCGTCTGGAACCATTCGGGCACCTCGCTTACCATCCACGTCGGCTCCCCGTTCTGGAGGACAAGGTGGTTTTACCTGCTCCTCGGCCTTGGGGCGCTCCTTTGCGCGGCCGCCGTGTTCCATTACGTGGTTCGCCTGAACTCGGAGATCCGGGAGCGAAGGCAGGCGGTGAAGGAATTGAACAAGGAGAAGATATTTACCGAAAAATCCATCAACGCCCTGGTGGACACCTTTTTTCTTTTCGAACTTGAAACGGGAAAGGCGCTCCGGTGGAACAGGGCCTTCAGCCGCGTATCCGGATACAGCGACGAGGAGATCGCGAACATGCGGGTTCCGGAATCCTATTACTCCAAAGCGGACCTTGCAAGGGCCGCCAAGACCCTCGAGACCGTTTTCAAGACGGGCCAGGACTCCGTCGAGCTATCCCTACTGACCCGGAGCGGCGAAAAGGTCCCCACCGAGTACACGGCCTCCGCCATCAAGGACGGGGACGGAACCCCCAGGTACGTCATCTCCGTGGGCAGGGATGTCACGGAGCGGAAGATCGCGGAAAAGGCCCTTGGCAAACTCCGCAACCACCTCAAGAACATCATCGACTCCATGCCGTCGATCATCGTGGGGGTGGACCCGGACCGGCGGGTGACCCTGTGGAACATCAAGGCCGCAAAGGCCACGGGCATCGCCTCGGGCGAGGCGGAGGGAAAGGAACTTGCGGAAGTACTTCCCCTTATGCCGGAGACAAACAGGAAAATCCTCGCGGCCGTCGAGCGCGGCAAGGTAACCCATGAGAAAAAAATGCCCTTGACCCGGGGAGAGGAAACCCGCTACTCGGATATCACCATCTTCCCCCTCATGGGAGAGGGGATCACGGGCGCCGTTATCCGCATCGACGACGTAACCGACCTGGTGCGGATCGAGGCGATGATGGTCCAATCGGAAAAGATGCTCTCCGTTGGCGGGCTTGCCGCCGGAATGGCCCACGAGATCAACAACCCCCTCGGGGGCATTCTCCAGAACACCCAGGTGGCCCTCAACCGCCTCTCATCCGATCTTCCGGCAAACCTTCGGGCGGCCGAGGAGAGCGGGATATCCCTGGAAGGCCTGCGGAAATACGTGGAAAAAAGGGGCATCCCAAGGCTTCTTGATTCCGTGCGGGAGTCCGGGGAACACGCGGCAAAAATCGTGGACAACATGCTCTCCTTCAGTCGGAAGAGCGATTCCTCCTTCATCCCCTGCGATATTTCCCTGGTCCTCGACAGGAGCGTGGAGCTTGCCGAAAACGATTACGACCTGAAGAAGAAGTTCGATTTCCGGCATATCGGGATCAGCCGGGAGTATGCCGAAGGCCTCCCCCAGGTTCCGTGCGAGGAGACAAAGATCCGGCAGGTTTTCCTCAATATCCTCAAGAACGCCGCCCATGCCATGGGGGATTCCCACGGGGATAAAGACAATCCGCCCCGGTTTATACTTCGCACCGCCAACGAAACAACCCACGCCAGGATCGAAATAGAGGACAACGGCCCCGGCATGGAGGAAGCCGTGCGAAAGAGGATCTTCGAGCCCTTTTTCACCACCAAGGCCCCCGGAACGGGCACCGGCCTGGGGCTTTCCATCTCCTATTTCATCATCACGGAAAACCACGGGGGCACCATGAGCGTTACCTCCGTTCCGGGCAAGGGCACGAAGTTTACCGTCCGCCTGCCCTTTCGGGAAAGCCCATAACCCCTCGGCGCCACATTTGAATTCCATAAGCCCAGAGCACGACATGGGAATCCGGGGCACCGGATACCCCCTCTCTTCTCAACGCCCAAAGGGCTCGAATCCGATTCAACAGCAACCCATCCCCATCAAGCCCCGAGCAGAGGAGATTCCCGGGACATTGACATCCTGAATCCCGTAAAGGTTTTGACTTTGTCGATCCATCCGGGTATTATCAAAAAAACATGTCTTAAAAATTAACTCCAGCTCATCCAGCTCGCCCACCAACAAATGGGCTATTCCTGCGTTTGCAGCAGTGCTTCGGCCCCAATTCCCCGTGATTTCATCCGTGATGCAGTTCAAAGCTTCAACCCTTGCCCGGCAACGGCCGGTAACGCCCCCAAAAGGCCCGCGCGCTTTCAGGCCGGCGCCCGCCGTTTCGCCGGAAACGCTGCATATTACTTTACCTTTTTAAACGGAGGGTTTAACATGAAGAAGCATTGGAGCGTGTGTATGGCGGCATTGGTGATCATCCTGTTCACGGTATCGAATGCCCGTGCCGCGGATTTTCCGGGGCGCGAAAAGCCAAAGTACCAAAAAGCCTCCTACATAGAAATCGACAACCTCTATAAGGAGTATAGCAAGGGCGAGCCGATCATCGTGGATGTCCGGTCAAAGTTGGAATACGATACCATTCATATCAAGGGCGCCCAACATGTTCCCCTGGGCAACACCCTGTTTGAAAGAAAGATAAAAGCCATCGGGAAGAAAAACGCAGGAAAAAAAATCGTCTTTTACTGCAACGGCACCACCTGCTACAAATCCTACGAGGCGCAACTGCGCGCGGCCGCCGCAAGGGTACCGAACACCCATGCCTTTGATCTGGGGATCCCGGGGTGGGCGGAACTCTTCCCCGAGGAAACCGTGCTCCTGGGCAAGATGATGACCGAATCCAGGGTCAAGTGGATTCCCAAGTCGGAGTTCAGGAAGAAGAGCCTTTCATGGGAGAAATTCAAGGAGATGTCCGCCAAGGGAAACAGCCGGGTCATCGATGCCAGGGACAATGTTCAGAAGGGAATCCTGACCTCGCGGGTTCTGGCCGGGCTAAGCCCCGAAGAGCGACGCAACCTGGATGATTTCATAAAGAAAAACAAGACGATGCTCTCGGACCTGAGTTCGCGGAGCAAGGTCGTTCCCCAACCCCTGGACAAGCTCGTCAAGAATATCATCCAGCGGGGCATGTTCAAGGACCGACGCCTCCTGCTCTTCGACCAGGTGGGAAAACAGGTCCGGTGGCTGATGTACCGCCTCGAGGAGGCCGGTTACACGGAATACTACTTCCTGGCAAAGGGGGCGCAGGGGGTGATCGGCATCCAGGCATACAGCGATTAAGCAAAAAACCGCAATCCGGGGGATATGAAGAATGAAAAACAACATCACGATCAAGTTCACGGTGCCGCTTCTCCTGCTCACCTCTCTTTTGATGGCGGCCCTGGCCTTTCTGACCATCTCCACCACCGGCAGGTTCCAGGCGGAACAGGCCCGGGTCTTCGTGGAGACCATGAAGGCCGAGCAGTCCTTCCAGAGCGAGATGCTCAGAAGCTCCATCATAAGGAAGGGGGAGTCCCTTACCGTCCTGCTGGCCCAGAGCGGCGCCAGTCTGCTCTTTGACTACAACTACGATCTCCTGGAACAATCCGCCGGAAAGGTAGCGGAAGATCCGGATATCGCCTTCGTGGTCTTTTACGACGCCGAGGAAAAGCCGGTCACCGGGACCCCGCCGGAAACAGCGGGCATCCAGACCATCACCCTCCCCATGACCATGGACGGCGAGTCCATCGGCACCGTTGTGCTGGGGCTCGATTTTTCCGAAGCCGGCCGGAGCATGGAAAAGCTGTCCGAGCGCATCGGCAGCGTCATCGAAAAGAACAACGAGACAAAGAGGAACACGATTAAAGCCATTGTGAAGCACGTGGTCGCCCTCTCCCTGGCGGGGGTGTTTATCCTCTGCTTTTCTCTCTTCGCCCTCCTCACCTTTATCGTGATCCGCCCCGTGTCCAAGGTCGCCGAGTTCGCCGAAAAGCTCTCCCAGGGCGTTCTTTCGGCACGGATCAAGATCAACAGCAACGATGAGATGGGCGAGATGGCAGGGTACCTCAACCGCGCCGCCGGAAATATCGGAAAGATCGTGCGGGAGCTCACGGAAACCACCCGGAGCCTCGCCCTCTCCTCTGAAAACCTCTCCGGCGTTTCAACGCGCATGGCCTCCTTTGCCGGCGAAACCTCGGAAAGATCCCACGTGGTTTCGAACGCGGCAACGGGAATGAGCGAAAAGATCGGTTCCGTGGCCGAGGCCATGGGGGGCGGCGCCTCCAATATCGGCAAGATCGCGGAGGTCATGGACGAGATGAGCGGGGGGATCGACGAGGTGCTGCGGCACTCCCGGGACGCGAGAAGCATCTCCGGCGAAACCGTAACGCAGGCAAAGAAGACCTCCGAGGTGGTGGGGGAACTGGGGGACTCGGCACAGGAGATCGGCAGGATGACCCAGGTGATCACCGAGATCTACGAGCAGATCAACCTCCTCTCCCTCAACGCAACCATCGAGGCCGCCCGCGCCGGAGACGCCGGCAAGGGTTTTGCCGTCGTGGCAAGCGAGATCAAGGCCCTCGCCCAGCAGACCGCCGACGCCACACAGGAGATCGAGGGCAAGACCGACGGCATCCAGCGCTCCATCGAAAGCTCCGTGGACGAGATCGACAAGATCACCTCCCTGATCGACAATATCAACGGCATCGTCTCCACCATCGGCACGTCCGTGGAGGCGCAGGCGCTTTCGGCGAAGGATATCGCGGACAACCTTTCTGGGGCTTCGCGGATGATCTCGGACGTGAACGAGAATATGGCGGCCTGCTCTGCCGTTGCCGGGGATATCACTAAGGATATCGGGGGGGTCAATCAGGCTGCCGGGGAGATCAAGGACAGCAGTTCCCAGGTGAACCTGAGTGCGGGGGAACTGTTCAAGCTGGCGGAACAGTTAAAGGAGATGGGGGACGAATTCAAGGTGTAACAAGGGGATCATCAAACAAGTCATACCGCCGCAGGCAACCCGTACTTTACCAAAACCGGCAACCGACGGTCAGTGTCCATCAAAGATCGCCATAGTGCTTTGTCATGCATTCTGGACAAACACCATGGCTTATATCGGCCTGGGAATGTTTGCGGAGATAGACATCCACCTGTTCCCAGTACCCCTTGTCGTCTCGAATCTTCTTGCAGAAGGAGCAGAGGGGAAGAATCCCCTGCAACATGCGGATCTCCTCTTCGGCCCGTTTTCGTTCGGAGATATCCCGAACGGCCGTCACCCTGAGCTCCCGCCCCTTGTGGGAGAACATGCCGGCGTGGACCTCCACTGGGAAAACGCTTCCGTCTTTTCGCAGCCCCTTTGTTTCATAGCTGTTTTCATACCCCGAACGCACCTTTTCCCGAACATTATCCCTTAATTCCGGCACTACAAGGTCGATAACGGACATGCGCGTTAGTTCGACAACGGTATAGCCGGTGAGCAAACCCATGGTGCTGTTGGCTTCGATAATCGCTCCTTTTTCGGAGAGTATGATTCCCTCGAAAGAGGCATCGGAAAGGCTGCGGAACCTTGCCTCGCTCACCGTCAGGGCATCCTCCACCCGTCTTCGTTCATCAATTTCCGCCTTTAACTCTCTGTTGGCGGAAAGGAGCTCGGCGGTTCTCTCCACTACCTTCACCTCCAGTTCGTCGCGGGCAAGGCGAAGGGCCTCCTCGGCGTTCCCGCGCACCGCTATTTCCTCGTGAAGTTTTCCGGTAATGAGGCCGTGCCAGGTGTATGCTGATAAAAGAAGGAGGAGCCAGATCAGCACAAAGGCGCAAAAAACAGCCACCAGCTTTCCCTGGTAATGGTTCATGCGCGTTTCCGCTCGACTCACGAGCCCCGAAGTCCTTTGATCCATAGCCTTTAGAAACGCATTGATCGGCCCCATTATATTTCGTTTTGCCTCGTGATATTGTTTTCCAAACAGAAGCTGGACAGCCAATTGGCGGTCCGGTTCGCCGCGCCTGGAAAATCCGCCCAGCCCATCCGGAAATTTTCCCTTCATTGCTTTCATGGCACGGGTTTCAAGGCCAATCAGGACATCCGATCTCTTTTGCGCTTCCGTCAGCAGCCGGAACTCCTCCTCGGTAAACCCGGCCTCCTCCATAAGGCGTAACAAAGGTTTCCGCTCCCCGTCACCAAAAGGAGGAAGGGGCGATTCAACCGTCATGAAATCCCAGTACGCCCTCTCGTAATGACGCGGTCTGGCCTTTCCGCCCTCTCGAATGGCGACAATATCCCCGAAATACTTCTCGAACATTTCATTGCTCGTCACGGCATAGGAACGCACCATCCTCGTCAGATCGTCCGAACTCTGGCGAAGCTGGTCCGCCAGCACATATGAAGTATATCGAATCTCACCGGCCTTGCCGTATTTCATATGGGCATCTTCCTCCCTGTTCAAAAGAAAAGCCGCCACAAAGGCAAGAACAATCAAGCAGGCAAATTTCACCTGGATCAACCTGTACAGTTTTTTTTCATTATTCAGCAAACCGTTTCTCATAATCTGCTCCGGAAAGATCCGCCCCGCATCGACAACCCGCCGTTCGGATGCCCCGACAGTCCGATGGTTCTCGCGGTCCTATTGCTTAACCTCCGTTGCAACTGCCTTTTTCCCAAGGCATGAAAAGCACCGTCAAACTCCGCACATTGATAATCCCGTTGTCTATGAGCCGCAGGCCCGGCAAAAGCCACGAAATCGTTACCTCAGAATACCAGAAACCCCAACGAATATCCATTGAACGGAAAGTGACTGGTTTTCTCTATGGAAACAAGCTCCTGCTCAGCTGGTCCAATCATCCCGCTCCTAATAAACCAGAGAACAGGACCACGACTTTTATTATCATGTCGGGAATGGGCCGGATTGATCTGAACAATGGAGATGGGCTCGACAAGAAGGGAGGTGGGGTTGGACACATAGTTAACAAATTGATATCATGGCAACAACCAGTATTACTGAGTTTATTTTCCAACTTAAGGGGCGAATGACGATAATGGGTATTTAAAACAAACCAATGACGACCGATTCTTAAACAGTCAATTTGGACCCCGAAAGTGACTGTTTAAGGCATGAAAAAACAACATTTGAAAGGTTGTTTCTGAATTATTTCAAGCTACTTCGAAGGTCCGACCCCAATTCCCCAATATTTATGAGCTTAGAGGTCTACTTCTAATATCGAAAATGGATGTTTAAGCGAATACTCAATGCCGATCATTTTTTAAACAATCAATTTGCCCATCAAAATTGACTATTTAAGGCGAAAAACCCGACACGCAATAGCCTTATAATCAATTATTTCAAAGACTTGACCGATCAGACCCCATTTTTATGGGGTTTAGGAGATTTCGATATCGTATTTTGCCAATAATCCGACAACACCCTGCAAATCGAATTTTGCCTTGCGAACGCGGTTGATTTCAGGATCGATTATGTAATTGTAAGAAGTTGTAAAATCCGATCCTTCAATGTTTGTTTGGGCAAATACGGCGCGGGTAAAGTCGCAGTCCTTGAAAACGGACTTGGACAGATCGGATTTTGTGAAGTCGACTTCATGCAGTTTAGTACTATTAAAGACGGTATTTCTTAAGTCCACGCCAAAAAAGGAAGAATGATTCAAAGTACAATTGACGAATCCAACGGCCAACAGCAGATCGTCGCAATTCTCAAACTGCAGACCAAACATTTTGGTATCCATGAACCTGACACCATTGAATGCGGTACCGTTCAGTTTAACCATGCTAAGGTTGCAACCTTGGAATTCACATTCCGTGAACCTTATTCCCGATATGTCCGAGTCTGAAAAATTGCAATTCTGGAATGTGCAGTTCTCATATTCACCTTTTTTTATGGGAGCTGCCGAAAAGTCCTGTCGCTCATACACTTCTTCTTCAAAGTACATGTTCTTTCCAATCATTTTAACGACCGGGCCCAAAGGCCCCGGCATTATGTCCCCCTTGGAAGGGGTAATTATAATTCGCAAGGCGTTCCTCTTTCAGGCGTAACACCTTAATTTAAGGGGGCGAGAAAGAATAACTTACACAATTACCGATGATTCGCTTTGCTGTTGGCTTAAAGCAATGCATCGAGTTTCCAGAACCGAGTGTCCCGAGAGTGTGGTTTTTTTAATTCCGAAACCCCAACACCTTAATTTAAGGCACATGAAAATATTAAATTACACATCGGCGATGCAGGGTGGGCGTCGCTGCGAATGCCCATCATATCTTCCAGTGTATTTATTATTTCCCGCATCCCTAAGCTTCCGAATTGCGGTTTCTCAACCGCTTTCTAAAACCAACGGACAACCGCTCGCTAAAGTGAATGCACTATGATCGCCCGGTCGGCGGAGCCTCCGGTCTCTGAACCGGCCCAACCGTTTATCAGGCCCCGTTTTCCTGAATTACTTTATCTTTTTCCTTCTCCATCCGCGTCATGGAACAGAAGATTCCCAGAATACTCAGGCCACTGAAGATAAAAAAGCCCGTTCCCATGGATGAGATAAAACTGCCCGCCGTCTCCGGGGTCACCGGCGCGTGTCCCATGTACAGGGAGAGGATAAGGGTGATAAGGGTCATGGCGATAAGCATGCCCACGGTTCGCATGGTGGCGACGAAGCTCGACGCTATGCCGTAATGCCGGGGGTGAACGCTTCCCATGACCGCCGTCATATTGGGGGTGGAGAAAAAGGCAAAACCGACCCCAAGGAGAAAAAGAATTCCGAAAATGACTTCAATGGAGGTATCCATTCCGATGGTAGTGCAAAGCAGCAGGGCCATGGTGCAGAGCGCCATGCCGAATGTTGCGATGCGTGCCGGCGGAATCCGATCGGAGAGTTTGCCGGACAGGGGCGAGAGAACCGCCTGGGTCAGGGGTTGGGTGATGAGCACCAGCCCCGCGCTCTGGGGCGGAAGCCCCTTTACCTGTTGGAGATAGAGACTGAAGAAAAAGGTGCCGCCGAACGAAGCCGCGTAGTTGATGAGGGTGGCGAGATTACTCATGGCGAACACGCGGTTTTCCATGAGAAGGGCTACATTGAGGATGGGGGAATCACTCCTTATCTCCCAGGCCACAAAGCAGGCCATGCCCGCCGTGCCGAACGCGAGAAGGGCGACGGCCATGGGGCTTTCACCCAGATGCGTGGCACCGAAGATCATGGCCGACAACGCCGCCATATAGATAAGGCTTCCGCTCCAGTCAAAGGGCTCGCCCGGGGCTCCCCGCCACTCCCCCTTGAGGTGGATCAGGGCAAGGATCAAGGCGGCAATTTCAACAGGCAGGGCTCCGAAGAAGATCCAGCGCCACCCGATATGGGCAATCATATACCCCGCCAGGGTTGGGCCGGCCGAAAGCCCCACGTACACGGCGGCAACCACTATGCCCATGGCCTTTCCCCTTTGCTCCGGAGGAATCACCGAGGAGAGGATGGCCACGCTGGTTGCGGTTACAAGGGAGGCGCCCGCCCCCTGGAGAAAGCGCAACAGGATAAAGATCTCGATGGTGGGAGACAGGGCCAGGAAAAAGGTGGCGATGATAAAAAAGACCGTTCCCGATATAAATACCTTTTTCCGGCCGTGGATATCGGCGAAGCGCCCTACCGGCAACAGCATAAGGGAAACGGCCAGGATATAGACCATCTCGACAAGCCCGAGCTGCACCGCGCCTGCTGAGAACTCGCTGCCCAGGGTGGGCAGGGCCACGCCGACCGCGGACATCATAAATGGAGTGAGAAATTGAACCGCCGCGACCACAAAGGTGATCACGGCGGGTGAAGCCGCTCTTTCTTTTACTTCTGTATTCATCGCAAAAACTCTTTTTTATTTACTATATTTCCATTAAAACGGCTAACCGCGTGCCCGCCCTTCTTCCGTCGCCCACTATTACAAGCGCTCTGTGTTTTTCTTTTTTTTATTTTCATATTCGCATACAGATGGACCGAAGGGTGTCCGATATTTGCCCCATGACGGAATGAAGCACCCTTGCATGCCGCACCTCCATGCGGTCAATCGATACAACCATTATGAGCGATACCCGAAGAATGCTATTTTTAAGGTGCACATATTTCGAACGACACTCGGTCTGAATCCGGTGCCCGGAAGGAATCAACCGTTCTCATATCTGGCCCGCATTCCGTTTGCAAGGATGCGCTCCAGCAACATGACGGCCATCTCCTTTTCATCAGCGGAAAGTCCCTCGACAAGCCTCTCGGAAGCTGTTCGAAGAACCGAAAAAAAATCTTCTTCGATTTCACGCGCACGGGAAGTTGCGACAACCAGCTTCTGACGCCGGTTCTCCGGGTTGACCTCCCGGCTGACGAGCCCCTTTTTTTCCAGTTGCTCCAGATTACGGGCCGTGGCCCCGGGATCGATGCTCAGAATTCTGGAGAGTTCGTCCTGGCTTACGGGGTCATACCGGATCAGCAGTTGCGCAAGAAAGGGTAACTGGGCAAGGGTAACACCAAGGGCAAGCATTCCGTCTTTTGCAAGCGCGGAGTGGCTTCTGTGAATCATCGAGAAATAATAACCAATTGATTTTTCACGAGCAGGACTCGATTTCATGAAGCTCCTTCGGCGGTTTTTATTGAAACATCATTATATAGCGGCTCAGCCCAAATATAGCGGCCCCCAAAACCTTTGCACAGTCAATAATTGCAATAGCAACCGTTGACGCGACAACAATTAGCCCGTAAATGAATCATTGTCAAGTGTGATCTGTACTGTTGTTGTAAAGCCAACACAGGGTGGTTCCCACCATATAGGGCAGGAGGACTCGCCCAGGTTTCCCCCCTTCTGTCGAAAGAGTTAAAGAGTACGTCGCCGCCTATCCCAATGGAATGTATATTATAGCGGCAAAGCAAAGAATAAGTAAATTATCCCGGAAAAAGAGCTCTTCGATAAAAGCCGATATCAAAGGGGTGTACTCATTTACTGTGTTCCGGGCGGAGTCCCGAAGGATTCGCCAATCTCCATACTTCTTTTCGGAACTCGATGCGTACTTGAATGACTCGACCAATCCTATCGAGGAAATTCGCCGGGGTGCTGAAAACGGCAACCCCCTTGCCGTGAGCTGGATGTGCGCTTTATCCACCCATGACAGATTCAAGCTCAATCGAAATCTGGAAAGGCGCAATAGTTATTGCCGGGGAAAAAACATTCAAAAAACGCCTCTGGGGCACTTTTTGCTGGGTCGGGCGTTGTTTTTCGGGCGGGGCGTCGACGAGGACAGGGAAAAAGCCGTCGGCTTGATACGAAAATCGGCGCGAAAGGGAAATCCGTTCGCACAGAACTTCCTGGGCGACTTGCTGTCCGAGGGAATCGTCGTCACGCGAAACAGGATAGAGGGCTTCAATTACTATATGAAGTCGGCAAAAACAGGGTATTTGCCCGCCGTGCATAATGTCGCCCTGGCCTATTCGGCAGGAAAGGGTGTTATGAAGAATAATTTTGAAGCGGTTGTGTGGTACAAAAAAGCCGCTGCCCGGGGATATCCCTGGTCGCAAAACAACCTGGCGGTTCATTATATCAAGGGATTGGGCATTTCCACGAATATAAGCGAGACAGTGAGGCTCATTAATGCTTCCGTCCGCCAGGACAACAACCAGGGGAAACTTTTACTGGGGAGGTTGCACGAAACCGGTGTTGGCGTAAATATCGATTTCAAGAAGGCAAGGGCATTATACAATGAAGTTCGTCAATCCGCCTGTGATAATAAGTTGAAACTGGTCGCCCTGAAATCCATCGACAGACTCGACAGCATGCTGGAATAAGTCCGCCCCCCCATGATCGGTCATAAGCTTTGCTCTCCTCTTTAAATATCCGCAGGTTTCTTTATTAAGTTCATCATGAAATAAAAACGAACACCAAAGGAAGCCGTGAAAAAAAAGAGCGGCCAACGTTCAGACCATCAGGTCCGAACGCCGTCCGCTCATTCATATGCCGGGCCGGATAACGGTTTCACCGGCTCTCCAAGAGGGAACTTACAGAGACTTCAACACCGTTGGGTCACATTGTTCGATCAGGCCGCCTGCCTTTTTTCAAGCAGGTTGTCCAGCCAGTCCGGGTCCATCTCGGGAACCGACGAGAGCAGAAGCTCCGTGTACTCGTGGTGGGGCGGTGTCAGGACCTCTTTTTTGGCGCCCTTTTCCACGATGCGTCCCTTGAGCATCACCACGATCTCGTCGGCGATGGCCTTTACCGTGGCAAGGTCGTGGGTGATAAAGAGGTAGGTGATGCCAAGCTCGTTCTGGAGCTTCTGGAGGAGCTTCAGGACCTCTTCGGCCACGAGCTGATCCAGCGCGGAGGTGATCTCGTCGCAGATGATCATCTCGGGGTCCGCCGCAAGGGCGCGGGCGATGCAGATTCTCTGCTTTTCCCCGCCCGAGAGCTCCGAGGGATAGCGGTCGTAGTAATGGGCCGGCAGCTCCACCATGGCGAGGAGCTGGAGAACCCGCTCCTTCTGCTCGGCGCCCTTCATATTGAAGTAAAAGGAGAGGGGGCGGCCGATGATCTTGCTGATCTTCTGGCGGGGGTTCAGGGCAACGTCGGGCATCTGGTAGATCATCTGCATGCGGCGCAGGATCTCCTTGTCCCTTGACTTGAGGCCCCTGGGAAGCTCCTCGCCGTCAAAGCGGATACTGCCCTCGTAGGGGGGCAGAAGTCCCGTCACCACGCGGGCCAGGGTGGTCTTGCCGCTGCCCGATTCGCCGACCACGGCAACGGTCTTGTTCCTGGGAATCGTAAGATCGATGTTCCTTACAACGGGGTCCCCGGACGAGTAGGCTGCGGATACTCCCTTGATGGTAAGCACGGCGTCGCCGACCGTTTCCTCCCGGACCTTGTCCTCCCGCAGCTTGCGCACGGAGAGAAGATCTTGGGTGTACTTCTCCTGGGGATTTTCCAGGAGCTCCCTTGCCTCGCCCTCCTCCACCATGTCTCCGTGGCGGAGCACAACGATGCGGTCGGCCACCTGGGCCACCACGGCGAGGTCGTGGGTGATGTAGATGGCGGCGGTGTTCTGCTCGCGGATCACGTCCTTGATGGCGGCCAGGACTTCGATCTGGGTGGTGACGTCAAGGGCCGTGGTGGGCTCGTCGAAGATGATGATGTCCGGCTCGGCCGCCATGGCCATGGCCACCATGGCCCGCTGGAGCTGTCCGCCGGAAACCTGGTGGGGATAGCGGTAACCGATGTTCTCGGGATCGGGAAGGTCGAGCCTTCGGTAGAGCTCGATCGCCTTTTTCTCGGCCTCGGCGAACGACATGATTCCGTGCTGGACCGGGAGCTCGGCAAACTGGTGGATCAGCTTGTGGGCGGGGTTGAAGGAGGCCGCCGCGCTCTGGGCAACATAGGCGATGCGCGAACCCCTGAGCTTTCTTCTTTCGTCCCGGCTCATGCCGGTGAGCTCCATGCCGTCGAAGCGGATGGAACCGCCGGAGATCCGGCAACCGCTGCGGGTATAACCCATGGTGGCGAGGCCGAGGGTGGATTTTCCCGCGCCGGACTCACCGATGAGTCCCAGCACCTCTCCCCTGTTCAGCACCACGTCGAGATTCTTGATAACGGGCTTCCATGATTCGCCCTCGAACCCTTCGATTTCGATATTTTTAATCTTCAACAGGTGATTCATCTTTTCTCCATCCGTTTTTTTGATCCTTGAAATAGTTCGGGTATTGAGAAAACACGCCCTGTATCTCGCGGCCGGCACCTCCCGAAGCAGCACTTCCATGCCGCATCCAAATGCAATATCGCTTAGTTACGAGGTCGCCCGACCGTTACCCATTTCAGCAGGACCGCTTTTTTCGACTCTGGGAGCCGATGACTCGGTGCTCCCGGTTCGAGTATGTATGATTGACGCTTTTCAGGCAGCTCCCCTTTTTCCGATGTCGGGATCGCCTTATGCCCCAATCTTCAAAGACATTCCACATGCGACTCTGGATATGGCTTGATAAAACAACCAAAACCGCAATCCAGGAATCGACCCTTCCCGGGCCGGCATTTCTTCCTGAATCATTATGCGTTTGATGCTGTCCGTCCCCCCAACCGGCGAAAACCGGTATGGAGCGGATCTCCCAACAACATCTCGATATACTTACCCCCGCAGCTCGGAACTCCGGTTCAGGAACCAGTCCACCACGAGGTTCACGCCGATGGTGAGAAAGGCGATGGCGGCGGCCGGCCAGAGGGGCGTGAGTATTCCAAAGGTGATGGCCCCGGAGTTTTCCCGGACCATTCCGCCCCAGTCCGCGGTGGGGGGCTGAATGCCCAGCCCCAGAAAGCTCAATGCGCTGATAAAGAGGAACACGAAGCAGAACCTGAGGCCGAACTCGGCGATCAGGGGCGGCAGCGCATTGGGCAGGATCTCGTGGCGCATGACCCACCAGAGCCCCTCCCCCCGGAGCCTTGCCACCTCGACGAAGTCCATCACCTCGATATCCATGGCAACGGCCCTGGAGAGGCGGTAGACCCTGGTGGCGTCCAGGAGGGCGATCACCACGATGAGCACCGGTATGGAGGTTCCCATCACCGAGAGCACCATCAGGGCGAAGATCAGCGTGGGAAAGGCCATGATGATGTCGACCATACGCCCCAGGAGCTGGTCCACCCAGCCCTTGAGGGTGGCCGAGAGAAAGCCGCCGGCAACCCCGACGGTAAAGGAGAGCAGGGTGATCAGAAGGGCCACGGTGATGGTGTTCCTTGCGCCGTAAAGCACCCGGGTGAACATGTCCCTTCCCAGCTGGTCCGTGCCCAGGAGGTGGTCGAAGCTCATGGGGAGCCACACGTCCCCCACGATCTCGGTTTCGCTGTAGGGCGCGATGGCCGGAGCCAGTATCATGCCGAAAAGGTTGATCAGGATGATGCAGAGGCCGATTTTCGCGGAAAGCGGAGATTTTTTAAATAGTTTCAATGCGTTCATGGTGCGGGTCTCCTATCTGGGCCTTCTGAGCTTGGGATTGCTGAGCATGGCCAGTACATCCGCGGTCAGGTTGAGAAATACGTAGGTGGCGGCAAAGATCAGGCCGCTGGCCTGCACCACGGGAAGGTCCCGCTTGGACACCGAGTCCACCAGGAGCTGCCCCAGGCCGGGATAGACAAACACCACCTCCACGACCACCACCCCCACCACGAGGTAGGCGAGGTTCAGCACGATCACGTTGATGATGGGGGAGAGGGCATTGGGCAGGGCATGGTGAAGGATGATGCGCCGCTGGGTCACCCCCTTGAGGCGCGCCATCTCGATAAAGGGGCTGGTGAGCACGTTGATGATGGCCGCCCTTGTCATGCGCATCATATGGGCCACCACCACCAGGGTCATGGTGAGGCCGGGCAATGCGATGGCATGGAGCTTTTCGAGGAGGGTCATCCGCTCGTTCAGGGTCGCAATACTGGGAAAGATATCGAAATGAACCGAGAACAGGGCGATGAGGATATAGGCCACGAAAAACTCCGGAAAGGAGATGGCACTGAGGGTGGAGATGGAGATCATGCGGTCGAACCAGGTGTTCCGGTACAGGGCCGCAAGAAGCCCCAGGCCCACGGCAAGGGGGATGGCCACCAGGGCCGTGACGCCCGCCAGGAAAAGGGTGTTGGAAAAACGCCAGCCGATCAGATCCGCGATGGGGCGGCCGTTGGCAAGGGAGTTTCCGAAATTCCCGGTAAGGGAGCCCCCCAGCCACGACACGTAGCGTTCGTGGGCGGGAAGGTCGAGCTTGAGCTCCTTCCTGAAGGCCTCCACGGTCTCGGGCAGGGCGTTCTGTCCGAGGATCGACTCCGCGAGGTCTCCGGGGAGGGCCTCCACGCCGATAAAGATCAGCCCCGAAATCACCAGGAGCGTAAGAAAACCCAAGGCGATACGCTTGGATACCATTGGGGCGAGTGAGTTCATCTGTACATCCCGTCTGCTTTACGTTTGAAACAGTTTAAGGTTAACCGGTTTCTTGTTATGGGGCGATGTTCCAACGAAACCGTCTCCGTCCGGCCTTTGGTGAAATCCCATGCCGAAGGGACAATTCCCCGGGCAGACTCCCCGCCCGGCCTTTCGCACGGCCCCAGCTGATCACCCGAACATTTTCCCGGGTGATTCTTTCACACGGGCGGTTGTCAACGGGCGATCCCCCGTTAAAACAGCGGGCCGGCCGAATTCTCCGCCGCCCCGCCGTTATCAAGAGTTTACGACTTGAACCACCAGCGCTCGGAAAAGCGGAAGCCGTCCAGCTCCCAGTTGGTTCCCAGCTTATCGTACCCGATCTTGTCCGATGCCGCCGCAAGATCCGCCGCGAACATGGGCACCACGACACCGCCGTCGTCGCTCACGAGCCTCTGCATCTCGGCGTACATGCCCCGGCGCTTTGTCTCGTCCAGCTCGGCCCTGGCGGAAACCAGCAGCTCGTTGAAGCGCTTGTTCTTCCAGAAGGAGTCGTTCCAGGAGGCGTCCTCGGCATAAGCCGTGCTGAACATCATATCCTCGGTGGGCCTGCCGCCCCAGAACACGGCGCACCAGGGTTTCTTGAGCCATACGTTGCTCCAGTAGCCGTCGTTGGGCTCACGAACCACCTCGACCTTCACGCCGGCCTTGGCGGCCTGCTCTTTATAGAGAACCCCCGCGTCAACCGCGCCCTCGTAGGCGGCATCGGCCACATGGAGCTTGAACACGGTGTCTTCCATGCCGGCCTTCTTGAGGTGGAATTTTGCCTTGTCCGGATCATACCGGCGCTGGGGCAGGTCGTCGGCATGGTAGCGGTTGGAGCGGCTGATGGGGTGGTCGTTGCCCACCGTGCCGAATCCCCTCAGAATTGTCTTGACCATCTGCTCGCGATCCAGGGCATACTTGAGGGCCAGCCTGGCGTGGACGTTGTTGTAAGGGGCGGTGTCGCAGCGCATGGCAAAGGTGTAATGGGTGAAGCCGTCCTGCTGCATCACCTGGATTCCCTTCATGCGCTTGAGAAATTGAACCGTCTTTCGTTCGCAGCGGTTCATCACGTCGATCTGGCCGGTTTTAAGGGCATTGGTGCGGGCATTTACATCGCTGATGGCAAGGGTCTCGATCTCGTCGAACCACGCGCGCCCCTCTTTGAAATAGTTGGGATTGCGGGCAACAAGGGCCCGAACACCCGGTTCGAGCTCCTTGAGGATATATCCACCGGTTCCCACGCCGTCCGTGAACTTATCGCCGTTGGGGGAAATGGTCAGGTGGTAGTCGCTGAGAATATACGGGAAATCCGCATTCCCGCCCTTCAGGGTGAAGATAACGGTGTTCTTACCGTCCTTCTTGATCTCCACGATGGGTTCGACAATACCCTTTGCGGCGGACTTGCTGTCCTTTCCGCGATGGTGGTTCATGGAGTAGATCACATCGTCCGCATCCATGGTTTTGCCGTTGTGGAACGTAACGCCCTGTCTCAGCTTGAAGACCCAGGTCTTGGCATCCTTTGAGGGCTCCCAGCTCTCGGCAAGTTCGGGAATCGCGTTGTTTTCGTTATCGATCTCCACCAGGCTGTTTCGGAGTTGCCCCACACTGAGGGACTGCATCATCATATCGGTAATGGTAGCGGGATCAAGGGAATCGGTGGTCGAGCCGCCGGCCATGCCGACCCGCAGGCGCCCTCCCCGCTTCGGTCCCTCCGCTGCGGCCATTGAGGGAAATCCCATGGGGGCAACGGCCGCGGCCAGCCCAAGCGCGCTCATGCGTGAAATAAACTCTCTTCTCGATATTTTACCCTGTTTGAACAGCCCCTCGAGGATTGATAGACCCGACATGCATTCTCCTTTCATACCAGTACATTGACTTGTTGTGATAAAATCGCCGTTCCAATTTATATTTTTTTCGGTTTTACGAAAATGAAATCACTTCCGACCAGCGGCCGGCCCCGGCATGTCCCGCGCATTTGGCTTTTGATCCAACGCGTACGAAGGCACGCGGCCTCTATTATCCGGCGAATCGTCTCGGCATCGTCCCGGCCGATTCGGCAAAAATCCCGCCCGCCAACCGCATGCGGCACGGCTCGGCTCGTGAATCCCGGTTTCGATTCTGCCGATCGACAAAGGCGGTGCCGACATGATTCTCCGTCGAAGGGGCCCCCAGCCGTTATGGGGCAACCAATATCTTATTGCACACGATATATTTCCCATTCAACGGCCTGGCGAACAATTTAGTTTGCACGCAATATACGCTCAAATATCATTATTTGAACCATGGGGCCGACAAACCTTTTTAACGGCTTGGACAAAAGGCCGTTAAACAACAAAAACAAGAAATTATCGTCTTTCAAATTTGTATCGCATCATAGATAATCACGACATATGTGTCAAGGGCTACACCCATTTATATTCAACACAATAGTTTCGTACTCGAATAATTAGATATTTGCACCGGTCTAACCATTATCTAATAGTTACACCACTATTAAATATTTCATATTTCACTCCTCATTCTGAATCACGACACCAAAGCTCACGATGAAACCGGCCGGTGATGCGGCGGATTCAGGTCACTCCTTTTTTCAACCGCTCCTTGCCCCCGTTCCCATGTATTGGTAAGTAAAACCCAGCGCGAAGAATTAAGGGTCTGCCGTTGATACCCCTGTTAACGACAAATATCCGACGGACTCTTAAAAAAGCATGGTAGCCCACGAGTGACCATATATCCGAATAGGAACCCGGTCTTTTTTCCTGCGGTCGGTTCGATACCGCCTTTGGATCTGGTCTCATAAAATCAATATATTAACTCAAGGCTTCCTTAGAAGTCCGAATCTGATTTTTCGAGCGCGCCATGAAGTTTGGACAGGTTGCTCCGAATAGATCGAGTTGTGGTCAAGGAATCGACCGCCGACCTTTTACATGGGCTTCAAATATATAACAAATATATAAACGGAAAAATGAAAGGTACTTGAAATGGACTTGAAGATCCCCGTGTTCGACGGGCATAACGACACCCTTCTCTCCTTTTATCTTCCGGGAAAGGAGAAACGCCCCTTTTTCGAAAAGTCGGACAAGGGGCACATCGATCTGCCCAGGGCAAGGGAAGCGGGGCTGGCCGGCGGTTTGTTCGCCATCTTTGTTCCCCATGACTTTCACCCCGATGCAATCGACACCGACAAGGTCAAATTCCCCTCTTCCGGGGACAAGGTCTTCGATGCCGTTGATCCGGCATATGCGTCCCGCGTGGCGAAAATCGCAATGGACCGCCTCGGGGAGCTTACGCGGGAAGGGGGCGGGAAGCTGGTTGTGGCAAGATCGGTCCCCGAGATCCGGAAGGCGCTGGAAGAGGAACGCCTCTCCGCCGTGATCCATTTCGAAGGGGCGGAACCCATCCGTGAAAACCTGGAGAACCTGGGAACCTTTTACAAAGCGGGGCTCCGTTCGGTGGGGCTCGTCTGGAATCGCCCCAACCGCTTTGGTCGGGGCGTGGATTTCGCCTTTCCCGGTTCCCCCGACACGGGGCCGGGCCTCACCCATGCGGGAAAGGCGCTTGTAAGGGAGTGCAATCGCATGGGGATCATGGTGGATCTGTCCCACCTGAACGAAAAGGGGTTCCGGGATGTGGAGCGGATCTCGGACGCCCCCCTCGTTGCAACCCACTCCTGTGTTCACGCGATCTGCCCCATATCAAGGAACCTGACGGACCGGCAGCTCGATGCCGTTGGCGCTTCAGGCGGCGTGGTGGGCATCAATTTCTGCCCGGGTTTTATAAGGAGGGACGGTAAACTGGACAGGAATACCCCCATGGACGATCTTGTCCGGCATTTTGTCCATATCGCCGACAGGATCGGGATAGACCATGTTGCAATGGGATCGGATTTCGACGGCACCTCGGTTCCCGCCGAGATCGGCGATGTGCGCGGGCTTCCCAGGCTCCTCGGGGGATTGCGGGATCATGGGTTCGACGACGATGCGCTTCGCAAGATCGCCATGGACAATTGGCTCCGGGTGCTCGAACAAACCTGGAAAAGTTAAACCGTTATGGACTCGAGTCAACTCCACATGGATACGGAACTCATCAACCAACGCCACTACCCGGCCCGTAACAAAACCCGGACGATCCGATCCGGCAACGGGGGCACATGGATATGGCGAACCGTTGGTTATCCTTACATGACGTCGGACCCGCGTTGGAACGGGTGGGGCGGAAAGTAAAGCAAGCAAAAAAGAGCGGTACAACCGTCAAGGAGATCGCCATGTAACGGAGCACGTTCAGGAATGTGGTCGTCGGGCCTGTGTTTTATCGTTAAGGAGAGCCAAAGGTATAGCGATTGGGCAGACGATAAAGCGGTAAAAGGGAGCGCCGGGAGAGTAAAGACCCCGCTTAAGGTAAAACGATGCGAAGGGGAATAAAAAACGGCCCCGGCGGGCAGGCGCCCGCCGGGGCCGTGGAGCAGCAGGAAGCGATTAGAACATGTATTTCAGCTCGAGGCTGAAAATATCCACGCTGGCATCGAACTCGCCCACGAGCGCGCCCCTTGCGGCATCTTCGCCGGTGGCGGTCTTCTCGATCTTGGGATCGTCCACGAAGATATGGGCATAACCGAAGTCGAGCATCAGGTTTTCGGAGAAGGCGTAGCCGGTACCGAAGGTGACCCACAGACGGTCCTCACCCGGAATACGGGGGGTTCTGTGTTCCGCGCCGGGAATGGGAGACTCGTCGAAGGCAAGACCCGCCCTGAAGATCCAGGTGTCGTTGGGGCTGTAGGTGGCACCGATGGAATAGCGCCAGGTATCTTCCCATTCGAGGGTGGTCACGCTGTCGGCGGCGCCGTTGTCGAACTCGATACGGATCTCTTCGAAGCGATCCCAGCCGGTCCAGCTCACGTCGGCCATCATGGCCCATTTTTCGTTAAACGCGTGGTAAAAGCTCAGTGATGCGCTTTCGGGAAACGCGATCTCGCCCGAAATATCACCGTCCACAAGTCCCATGGCGGCGGCAACGCCGGCCATGGCGGCGGGGGTTCTGTATTCCACATCACCGTCGTATTTCATATCGATCTTGGAGCGGTACGAGAAACCCAGGCGGGTGTTCTCGGTCATCTCAACGAGGAAGCCGAAGTTGTAACCGTATCCCCAGTCGTCCGCATCCATTTTGGCTTTGCCGTCCATGCTCTGGGGCATGGTTCCCAGCCCGCCCAATGCACCGATCAAACCATAGTCCACGGCCTGGGACATTTTAAGGGTGGTGTGCTGGGCGCTCACGCCGAACCCCGCCGAAAAGTACTTGCAGAAACGGTAGGAGATACTGGGGTTGATGTTGATGTTCGCAAGCTCGGACTTGATGGCGTGGTAACGGCCCACCCAGTCGCTGTCGTACTCGGTGGTAAAGCCGAAGGGTACGTTGACGGCAACACCCGCCTTGAAATCTTCGGTAAAGCTGTGAACAAAGTAGAAGTTGGGAATCACGGCAATGGTTCCGCCGTCGCCGCCGTCACCGCCGGTCAAAGGAGTTCCCAGGGCTGTTGTCGATCCTTTATTCTCGAAGTCCGCATGGGGAACGATCACGTGAACAGCCGACTTTACCTCGGACCCGGAAAGACGGGACATGCCGGCGGGGTTGAAGAACAGGGTCGACGCATCCATTGCGGAAGCGGCGCCGCCTGAAAAGGCCGTTCCCAAACCCTCGACGCTCTGTTCAATAACGGCAACACCCGATGCCGTGACCGTATTGGTTGAACCCAGGATAAACCCCACCAGGGCGAGAATGAACAAGAACCCCTTGAATACAGATTTGAACATAAACTACCTCCTTTTTGTCAGCAGAAGTGACGGGTTGGACGCGCAGTCCAGGTTAATAAACGCCCGCTGAATTAACGGGCGTACACTCTTCTTGTTTCCGGGCGGGGAAATCCCCGGGAAAATCCCAGCAGGAAAAGGAACCCGGCATCGGCGGATTCTCCCCGTGACCTCATGCTTCGCCCGGAACGACTTGACGAAAATGGGACGTTTTAGGAAACCTGTGTAGCAATTACCATCAATTAATACCTAACTCCGATATCACATGGATATCTATTGTCAAGAACTCCCGGTGGTAAATCCGGTAAAAAAAACAGATTCTCGATTCACACCTTCCCCCATGGTTTCGGCAATGATCTCGGCACCTTTCAAAAGTAAGTAACGTTTACTTAATCAATTCATACAGTTAACGCCCCCGGTTGTTTTCCAGGAAAAAGCCGGTAACAAATTACTTGCTAATTCGCCGGCTCTTAGTCCCCGGCCCGCCATGCCCGGCGGAGCTGCCGCAGTTCTTTTCCGCAACGCTCGTCGTCAATAAAGGCATGACGGTTTCCCCTCCTCGGCTCCCACGATCCCTTTTCAAACCGGCTTGTCATGGGGATTCGAGTCCCTCCAATAAACCTCCCGGCTTCCCCCTGCCAATGCCCTATTGAAAAAGGGGGTCGAAACCCGCCGGGCCCCGGTTGACGGGCGGCGGAGGGCCCGGGGTTTCCCGGGTTTCCCTTGACTCCCTCGTCCATAATATGGTACGCAGGGCAAATTCCCCGGAAATGGTCGGAAAGGCTGAAAATACCGCCCCGGCGGCCGGGGCGGACAGGATTTGACCGCTTGTCGGCGGCTGCGTCGGGCCCTGTTTTTTCAAGGACAGCGCGACGAGGAAGGCTTTGTAGGATTGGACGACAAACAAAAGGTTTCAACAAACAGGAAACTGGCATTCTGCCTCTTCAAGTATTTTCCCTTCGGAGGGCTCCAGCGGGATTTCATCCGAATTGCAAAGGCCTGCATATCCCGGGGTTACACGGTGGACGCGTATGCCGGTTCCTGGCAGGGCGACATCCCCGACGGGATCAACGTCACTCTCCTACCCATGGACGGGATGACCAACCACCGGCGCTACGAAACCTTCGCAAGGGCCCTGGGCCGCAAACTGACCGAAAATTCATACGCAGCGGTTGTGGGGTTCAACAAGATGCCCGGACTCGATGTTTACTACGCGGCGGACACCTCATTTGCCGCAAAAGCCGGAAATAGAAGCATCTGGTACCGGATTACCGGGCGTTGCCGCACCTTGATCCGCCTCGAAAAGTCCGTCTTCGACCGGAACGCCGGCGTCGAAATTCTCCTGATCACGGATAAGGAAAAAGAATTCTACATGGAACGTTTCGGCACCCCCGAGAAGCGGTTCCACTCCCTGCCGCCCGGTATTTCGAGGGACCGTATACGGCCGGACAACGCCCTCCAACTGAGAGGGAAACTGCGCAAGGAACTTGGAATCGATGGGAAAGAGCGGGTGCTCCTCATCGTGGGAACGGGGTTTCAAACCAAGGGACTGGACCGGGCCATACGGGCCCTGGCCGCCCTGCCGGAACCACTCCGCTCCGAAACCACCCTGCTGGTTGTGGGGGACAACGACAATACGGAATCGTTCCAGCGGCTCGCCCGGCGAAACGGGGTTCACGACCGGGTTCGATTTCTCGGCGGACGAGACGATGTGCCCCACCTTCTGGTGAGCGCGGACCTCCTGATCCACCCGGCCTACCGGGAAAACACCGGAACGGTCCTCATCGAGGCGATGGCGGCGGAACTCCCCGTCTTGGTGACGGACGTTTGCGGATACGCATTCCACGTGGCGCGCGCGGGCGCCGGCCTCGTCGTCCCCTCCCCCTTCAAACAGGAATCCCTGAACGGGATGTTGCTTGAAATGCTCACCGGCAACAGGGGCGGGAAGTGGCGGGAAAACGCCCGGCGCTATATCGCCGAAACAGACGTTTTCAGCCTGCCGGAACGGGCGGCGGAAATCATCGAAAAGATGGTCACGTGATACGCCGAAGGTTCCATCCGCACCAGGGCTCCCCGGGAGCCGGCGGGGAGAGCGGGAGTGTTCCGAAAGACCGTCGGCGCCCCCGCTTTTCCCTTCATGGGAGCCCCATCGGACAACACCCGTAACAACTTAAAAGAGCTTCTTTACCGGACATTATCGCGGGACACGGAACCACCGTGGCCGGCTTTCATACACAGAATCGGAAACTAACGTGCGGAAAATGGGAAACAACCGAACCATACGGAACCGGGCCGTGCATCCCAACGGCACAGGGCGGATGCTCATGCTCACGGCACTGTCCGCCCTCCTCAAGATCGCTATATCCGTTGCCATGCCCAACGACCCCATCAATATGGACGGGGTCCTCTATATCTCAGCCGCAAAGGCGTTCGCGGCGGGGGACT
>PPCM01000521.1_pt1 | contig 31710 bp, 25 predicted proteins | sample 1555541 | NCBI WGS metagenome assembly PPCM01 (sample SAMN05284479, study PRJNA326546) | Marine sediment metagenome, whole genome shotgun sequencing project. | isolation source: marine sediment | place: Germany: Wadden Sea | collected 2012-09-05
TGAGATAGGATGTCAACGCGACATCCGTGGTAGCCTCAATGGCTACTCGGTGCGCCCGTGACTGGTAGTGTCGATGTGACCATACGCACTGTGGAGCATGTTCTCGGCAGCCATCACATCGCGGTGGAACGTCTTCCCGCAGGCCCCGCACGTCTTGTACTTGGACCGTCTCTGCGCCACAGTCTGACGGAGACGTGTGCCGCACCAGGAGCATGTTTGGGATGTGTACATCTCGCTGACACCAATCACTGTGCAGTCCACGTTGAAAGGTTTGAACAGAGCAGGCATATTCTTCTTGAGCCATTTGTAGCGGGATCTGACGCGGCCGCCCCTCTGTGGGAACGACGCGTTACCGTAGTTGACAAATACAAATTGATGGCGAGATGGCGGTCGTCTGATTCGGTCTCGCCACAACCAGATTCTCAGATAATAAAATGAAACGGGTGTAAGAGGTGTCACTCCCTGTGTACTGCCGCTATGGTTGCGGTTGTATCAAAAAGGTCTTCTATATATTTATATTTTTCGGCACTTCAACCAAACACTAACCTTTATTTTGCCCGTAGGAGCCATGTTAGACTCGCCTGCTTCATGCGGGTATAACAGTTTAGCCGTAGATGGCGATGAGATGGCGGATCCTACCTTCTCGACCTTCTCAGTATGTCCCTTCAATTTGTGTCTTCTCACACAGTTTGTCGACGGCCCCCCACAGGAGCCTTCGCCATCCATCAACATCTTCGGCCCTGATGGACAACCCGAGGACCCCCAAATGTTTTCCCCTCTCTCATTTGAGCCTTCTTTTCCGACATCAATGTCCCCTCCCCCGCCTGCTCCCGCCACAGCCTTTGGGATCGCCAATATGTCTGCTGTGGCATCCACCGGTTTCGACGACGCGTTCGATGCCCCGTGGGCCGGCTCTCCCCATCCAGCTGCCCCGGTGTTTTCCCCATCCCTTCACGCCAACTCACCTTTATCCATGCCTGTGAATATGCCGACATTTGCCCCCGTTCCCTCTGCGGGCCCGCTATCTCCCCCTCTCGCGGCCCCACGCTTCACCCCACACTTTGGGGACCATCCTTCCCGCACCCTTTACGTCCAACATCCATTCCTCCACATGCTGGCCGGCGATGAGCTGCAGACCATATTCGGTCAGTTTGGAGACCTTCGCGCCATCTTCACCGACGCGGCCCAGACTCACCAGTACATTCTCGTGTCTTACTTCGACATCCGCCACGCTAAGAACGCTGTCCGTCGACTCGTGGGCTATCGGTACCAGAACGTGTGTATGGACATCCACTACTCGATCCCAGTGGGCGTCGAGGCTGTCCAGAACCAAGGCACGATCGTCGTCTTCAACCTCGACCCTTCCAGCACGAATGACGAACTTGCTCAGCTATTCGGGGCGTATGGTGAGCTCAAGGAGATCCGCGAGACACCCAATAAGAAACACCACCGCTTCATAGAGTTCTACGACGTGCGGGAGGCGGACGCGGCCATGGCTGGTCTCAACAAGAGGGAGATTAGAGGCAAGAGGATTAAGATTGAGCCGTCGCGACCCGGCGGTGCTCGGAGGTCCATGGTGCAGCGTGTGCAGCCTGCCAGTGGGTGGGACGATGGTGGCGGGCACAGTCTGCCTCGGTCATTCGGAGATCAAACAGGACATCGGTGGGGCCACTAAATCGGATAGTTATAGTGGTGTGTTGTGGTGTGGTCATTGGTGCTGTTGTATGGTAAGGTAAGTCCGAGGCGATATTTATCAACAACATCGAGCCCTACCCAGCCACCGTATCAATCAACGACCTGATGTCTACCACCCTATTCTCGGGACAATACCGCCCAAGGCCCTTCCTGCGTTGACTGACGTAACTCCGCTTATCATCGGCCATGACGGCTGCTCTATCCCCAAGGAGGGCATCCCAATCATCCACAGTCTCGTTGAGACACGCCACGATCCGCCCCCACGCCGCCTGGACGCAGGCCCCGAGCCCAGGGTCACTGCGGGCAACCTCAATCAGTCGGAGGAGACCCAGGGCCATGATCATACGCTTGGTGCGCGTGAGGACGGTATCGAATGCATCCAATGTCAACGCCACCAGACACGATATGATAACGGGCCCGGCGGGGTCTGTCACGGCCGGCCGGAGGACAGCCTCCATCTTACCGAAGGTCTCGGGGACGGGGACGGCTCGGATAGCGGCGAGCGTCGCGTTGGGGCACCCGAATAGACATCTCGATGTTAAGGCGAGGCACGCCGAGACCACGAGCGGTCCCGCGCCGTTTAGTGCTGTGGATAGCGCGGTGGATAGGACTGCCCCGAGTAGTGACCCGTACGGCCCGGGGTCAGCCTCCGCGGGTAGGGCCGCCAGAGGGGTGTCGACCTGGGCGAGGGCGACGGCGGCGAGGGTGTCGAGGACTGTTAACGCGGAGATGGCGAGACGGGGCTGAGCGTCGTGGAGGGCGTCCTGGGCCACAGACATAAGCTTTGAGGCACGTTCCTGGTCCGCGACGAGTATGTTGTGGTCGATGAATGCTATGGCGTCGAGCACGGTGAACCCCACCTTAACGAATGGGGGGTCGTCGATGGTCACTGACATGGCGCGGAGGACGGTGTCAGCTACAGCAGGGAGAGAGTGGATGGGGGTCCAGCTGGCCGTGATCATGGACAGCAGGAGTCCTATGGCTGGGTCCGCGAGGTTTGTCCATGTGTCTGACCCCGGGTCCAGGCACCCCATCACGAGCGGGAGGAGCGCCTCGATGAAGGGGCTGGGGTCCGTCGCCTCGGCTATGGCGTCGAGGATGGCGGCGCAGACCTCCATGATGTGTCGCTGGAGCTCGGGTTCACCTACCGCCCCGGCGAACATGTTGGGCAAGGATGTCATGATAGGGGCGAGCTGGTCAATGATGTCCGTGCCGATCTCCTTGGCAAGGGCGAGAAGCGCGCGCATGACGAGCATGGCGGTTGGGGCGGTGCAGTCCATCACTACGAACATGCAGAACTGCAGGATCACGTCGAACACGGCCCTCGACACTCGGTGGGTCCAGGACGGGTTGGAGACGATGAGCACGACCGAGGAGAAGGCTGTGAGCCCGACGACGTGGATCTCCCCGTGTGGGAGGGGCGTGGCCATCATGTTGGAGAGGGTCGAGCAGAGAAGGTCGAGGCACGCGGGGATGTGGATGTCGTCGATGGCATAGGCGAAGGCACCGACCAGGGAGGCGAGGCGACGCTGTAGGAGGTGAGAGCCGGTGGCGGTGGCTAGGGCGTGTAGTCTGTGGAGCACTCCGATGTGGTCGAGGTCATCTAACATGAAGGTGCACACACCGGCGGCACGGAGGGATGCATCGAGGGCGAACAGGTCGGATGGGGCGTCTGTGGTCAGTGGGGCCAGCCCCGCCTCTATAATAGGTCCCACGACTGCCTCGTGTGTCTCCATCAGTGCTATCAACGCCAGGTCGCCCGCACGTCGCACGGGATGCTCCTGGGCAGCGTCATCCTCGGTGCATGCCTCAGGGTCAATCGTCCATTCCTCGAGATCTTCGGGGGTGAGGGTCAGGCACGACGATATGATGAGGTTGACGAGCTGGGAGACTGTGGACGGCGGTAGGACGGCGTCGAGGGCGGCGATGGCGGTGAGGCGGAGGTCACCGGGCATGGAGGTGAATTCGGGGGTCGTGTGGATCTGATAGATCAGCATCAGCGCCGCGTGTGTCGCGTTCTGGCCCTGGAGCGTCGTTCTGAACGTTGGCACGGCGACTTCGAGGGTCTGAAGGGCGAGGATGGCGACACGGCCGAGATACGGGCCGGCTTGGGCAGGGTCGCGTCGTACCATCACCGTCATGCACTTACACACCCACCGGAGCACCGTTAACATCGATTCGAAGTCGGGATGGCCAGCGGGAATGCCTTGTACGAGGGCTGTGCTGCTTCCTAGCGTGAGGCTCAACATGGAGTCATCAACCAGCCGTACGGAGTCAATGATGATCTGGTCAGTGCGAACGAAGGCAGCTAGGCGTGTTAGATCGGTCTGTGAAGGAGGCGATGCCATGGACTGGATCTCGGACGTCATCATGGCGCGAACTGACGGGACAAGCTCCAGGAAGCGGGCACGGACCGCGGGAAGGCGCCGCGTTGACATTTTCTTGACGATCGTCCGGAGAGTCGTGGCTACAAACTCTTTCCGAGTGCAGGCACCAAGGCCGGCGGAGTATTGAGGCCAATGAGCGGGGAAATCGGCCGAGACACAAAGACCAATGGTCTCAGACATGCCACCCTGCAGCAGCACAGCCTGGTCAAGCATGTCAATGCAGCCTAGGATGCTCTGGCGGATGCTGTCGATCTCTTCCGTGGAAATGGTCGAGCCCTCAGTCCTACGCCAATGGCTACGGACAAAGTTCCGAAGCATAATGGCCGCGAAGACCCGTACATTCGTGTTGATCTTCGGCGTCTGCATGATCTCCATCAGACAGGTCGGATAGCCTGGGGAGTCCGCGTGATTATGAATCTCGGCCTCCGCTGTACTCCGCTGGACCGCACTCTGCCCAGTTACGAACTGATTGATGATTTCGTAAACAAATGCCGTCGATAGCATTGCGCACTGTCGAGTTGGGCACTTCAGTCCTCAATCTTATAAATCATTTATCATAAATCGAACAGCGATTACAGCGCCGTTTCAGCCCGATCGAGCTGTTCCCGGTGTGAATGCCATCACCGAACCCAGCAAGACCGGTCCCGGTCTCCATATATGGTGGCATCGTTTATCTAGAACTCCTTCTTGATCTCAAAGTGGTACTCGTAAGCGAGGAAGAGCTGACCGTCGTCGTCGATGAACTTGGACTTGGCTTGGTACTTCCCGCGAGCCAGCATGCCTGAGGGGGCGGTGGTGACGCGTGTGGTGAAGGTGTGGTCCTCGGCCTGGGGACCGTAGCTGCCCAGCATCTCCACCTGCTTTGTGAGACGAATGCCCTTCTTGGACACCGCGTTCTCGTACTTAAGGCCCATGACGATATCGTTCTCGATGCTGAACTTGAACTCCATTGTGTAGATGCAGCCCTCCTTGAGCCTGAAGGCCACAGGCTTGTCCTTGAGAGCCTTGGTGTCGGCGTCGGTCTCCAGAGGGAAGGAGAACTGCTTGACCTCGGGCTCAGTGACGTTGACCGTGATAGACTTGATGTGGGCGCTCGCCTTGCCCTCGCCAGCCTTGGAGTTGCCAAGAATGGACTCCTTCCACTTACGAAGACTTTCGTCATCGTTATCCGCATCCATCATCTTCTTCATGCTGACCTTCTCCGGAACCTTGTATGCTACTTCTTCCTGGGCCTCTGTTTCCGCCATAATGTGATAATCTGTTTTCAGCAATCTTGTTTATATTTCTCGTTTATGGTTGATCCGCATGTACAAGCCATTGTATATGCAGTGTTAACCTGTGTACAACAAGCGCAAAGGAACATTTCTTACCGATCTTCCTAATCGATATATAACACTTTATAATAATCCGCGAACATTTACCAGTCTACCCTTACCCGAGGAGCCTGTCCAAGAGGGCGTCGTCCATCTTCCTCTCCGTGACGCGCTTCTTATCCTTCTTCTCCACCTTCTTCTCCTTCTTGCCGCCCTTATCGACGAACGCGCCGCCCTTCCTCTTCTTCATCCCCTCCATACTGCGGGCCTGATCGATCTGGGCCGTGATGAACTCGGTGTCCTCCTGGATCCGTGCCAACTCTCTGTCGACCCTCTTATCCCGGCTACCCTTGAGGTATTTCTGTTTGGCTACGAGGTCATCCCAAGTGGCTCCAGAGACGTATTGGACAACCCAAGTGTCTCCGGAGTGCTGCTTGTTGGACCCGCCAACCTGCTGGCTGTGGAGGAGGTCGGCAACGCGCTTGGCGTACCGCTTGTCGACGAACTCAACGTAGCCTTCCTTGTACTCCATTTGGCGGAGTTTCTTCTTGGCAATGCCTTCTGGGTTAGGTTGTGGCTAGGTGATGGACAAACCCTTGGGAACGAGGTAAATTCTCCCGATTCCGTGGCCCTGGAGCTTGTATTTGGCCAGATGGGTGCTGAAGTTCCGCTGCATTTGCGCACCAATCTTGTTTCGGAGCTGTTCTGGGTTCATTCTGTGAGGAACTTGTGCGAAATGAATGATGCCGGGGACAACTCGCTGCCCATGGGCTGTAAGACGTTGCTGTTCGTCTTTTGCCATTCTGCTTGTTCAAAACATTTTTTTCTACCCCGCTTACACATGCCGCGAATTGACTTCATATTGGGTGTGCTCAACTCTCGTTTATCCTTTCCGAGATAATGAATAATAAACAAACATAGGACAAGAGAGGAATAAACAATGACCGTGCACAAGTGTAACATGTGAAGCTACGTCGTTTAGACAGGGTACATCGTAAGTTCGTTTTTATAAACCACTTCGCGAACAACTGCCACATGAGTGCTAAGAGCACCACGCAAACACAATCGGATACTGGGGGTGGTTTGCAGACCGGCCAGACCGTGTACTCTCAGCATCTCAATGTAGATATCATAACCTTCCTTCATAGCAAGCTCCTATCGGGCGTCAGAGAATACAGCAGCGATCAGACAATACTGAGACTCACACATAACCTGAAGCAGCGTATGGATGCCATGGACAACATTTACAGCCCCACATCGAGCTCTGTAGCCACTCATCCTCCCGGTTTCCCGGGGTCTTCCAGCTACGTCGCCGCCTACGATGATAGGGGCGAGCGCCGGTACACCACGACCGAGCAGTCCGTCCTCGACCTGTATGACTGCATTGGGTTCAACCGTGTGGTGTCTATGCCGTCTATCAGCGAGCAACGGTCACTCCCTCGTCGTCGGGTGTCATGCATGTGCTCCCCGCTACATGCAGTGGGGTTCCTGTTCAACCTGACCCATGCTGCCAAGCGTCGGCTGTATGCTCGTAATCACCGTCAGGAGGTGGTTGCTGTGGACATTGCGGCCTGGATCGCATACCTCAACACACTCAAGGCGATCAAAAACTCTTTGCTGAGTCGTGCCGATGCGGTGGTCGTAGGCATCACCTCAGTCCCCGCCCCCGCCCCTTCAGTCGCCTGTCTATGGGGCCCATGGGGTTACCTTACTCCCTCCCAGATAAGAAGCGCGGATTACTCCCAGCTCGCGGCGATTGATGAGCACGACGATGACGACGAGGAGGTAACCCCCACAAGGGAGCCACATCACCACCAGGTGACCATGAAGATGAAGGGTGTCGAGGACGTGCCCAGGCTGATCACCCGGTCGACCCGACCCCGCCGGGCCGGCCGTCGGTACGACATGCATCATCAACAAGCTGCCGAGCTTGAATCAATTACCAATTCGATGGATTCTGCACAACACAAAGAGCGTCCAATCAAAAGGGAGAATTTATCGGGTCTGCCAGCCATCAACAAGATCAAGCGTGAGCGGCTGCACGATCCCTCCCCATTCTCCCTCGAGGAACCCACCATCGACGACGGGGGCTGGGCGGGGATGGACACGGCTCTGCCCCTCGGGGAGCTCAGGAACATGCCGCTCAGCCACACACCGATAGGCCAAGACGTGATGGAGGTCACCCCCGGCACGTGGTTCGGGCCTAACGGGGCTGGGGTTGGGTTAGGGGCCATGGAACGGGATATGGGAGCCCTTACTCAGTCCATCAGATTCAAAGATGAGAACGACTGCACACTGTGAAGCGCGGGGCGGGGTAAATGGATCACGTGTCGGTGGGAGCATCAGGCGCGGTGTCAGCCTCTTCCGGCTTGGCTCGAGGGCCGCCGAGCAGAGACTGGACGGCCGATGACAAAGCATCGTGCATCTCCTCAATACGGGCGGCAGAAGCGCCGATAGTGGAGAATTGCTCGTTCACACCCTGTACCGCACCATTAAGGGCCTTCAGCTCCTCCTCAGTCCGCCGGATGCGCGGTTCCTTCAAGATCAAGGCGCGTCGTGTGGGTTCCAACTTGGTAATTTCAGAATTAACCGCGTCAACTAGTCCTAGACCGGCGTTTCTCACGGATCGCCTCATGCGTGTCTGCACATCTGCCTCAGCGGGGTCAGACATCGATGCTCAGTATTTCGCTTTATTCACAAAACTCTGCTCACTGAATTGTTTCCAAAAAGAGGTTTCACAATGCCCGCCAAACAGTGGTGTAGCCCATATACCGCGATTCAGCTTAACGTGGCTTCTAGACATCGATTATAAATAGACTTTGCTGGAATTTAAGACAAAACCAAAAACCACTCCATGGCGACATCAGCGGACCCGGCGGAGCTACCCCCTCTGGTTCTCCCAGTTGCACGGGTTCTGTTTACCGAGGTCGTTGAAACATTAGAGAATCTGTCCAAAACTGAACCAGATCTGATAGCTCATCGCGATGAACTGTCCAAATTGCTGGGCGATGAGGTGTCTAGGATGATCGAACACCAACGTGGTCTTGAGGAACGCTATAACGAGCTGATCCAGGCTCGGAACCACCTCAAGGGCCTTCATAACCGGTCCAAGTACGTTGAAAGCATGGCCCAGACGCGCGAGGTCACCGAAGAGCTCCGGACAGCGACCCAAGAGCTCCGCAAGACGCTCCAGGAGAACCCACGCGTGTCCTCTAACCTTGCCAAGATCCAACAAGAGCGTGAGGGCCTTGTGACTCTTTTGCACGACGCCCTGACGGACCTCGATCACGGGGGATACGGGGCTCTACACCACACCGTGACCGAGGAGAAGGGCAAGAGCGACCGGTACTTCCAGCTCCTTGCGCGGGAGAAGGAGGCTTCTCGTCGCATCAAGGACATTAGAGGCCAACTTGACGCTGAGGCGAAGGAATACGATCGGGGCTTGACACAGCGACTCGAGACGCTCGCCAAGCTGCAGGTGGAGCTGGCCGATAGCAAGCTGAAGAGCGGTGTTGAAGTGGTCTTCACCAAGAAGGATGCTGACGGAGCCAGAGACAGCAGAGTGCGTTCCGGCGTCACATCTGAGAAGGAAGTCGTAGACCGCATCGAACACGTCAGGAAACAGCTCGAGATCGAGATGCGGGCCAATAAGACGGTCAGTGGCCATCTCGAGGCCGGAATCGCCGATCTTGAGGGCCAAGCCAGGGAGTGGGAGACGAGATACACCACAGAGCTGCGGGAACACAACGAGCAGGTCGATGAGATGACTGCTAAGGAGAAGGAAGCCGCAGAAACGCTGGCGACGCGCACATCGACGTACGAGGCGGAGGTTCGGGACAAGCAGCGGCGGGAAGAGGCCAGGGAGTTCGCAGCGCGCATGGAGACCACAGCTGAGCGGGCGCGCATGGCTCGGATGCGGTTCAGTGCTCTGGAGGTGCAACGGATGTGGCGTGATGCCGTGAAGAAGAAAGTTGGAAAGAAGGGCAAAAAGGGCAAAAAGGGGAAGAAGAAGTGAAGAACTACGTGTTGTAAACTGTCACAGCCCGTTTATTGTGTCATATAAACGTTGATTGAGATTCTATCAAGCAGTCATTCTTGACATCCCCAACAAAAAAAACATACGCACGCCAACACCCATTTCTTTACACCCGGTCTACGTCATGCTCTTGAACGCCGCGATCTCCTCTGAGATGGACGCCAGGGCCGCCTTGAACCGGTTAGCCGCCATGACGGCCATCACACCCGCCCTGAACTTGCGGCGGGCGTTATACTTCTTGAGTTCGATGATCGTTGAGTCAAGGTTCTTCTCGGGCAGATCAGCCTTCATCCACGGGTGCTCCATGATCTGTTCCGCCGTCAAACGCTGCTTGGGGTCAACGACAAGGATCTTTCTGATGAGGTCCTTGCCATCCTCGCTAACGCTGTCCCAGTAAGGCGAGGGCATCGTGTACTGGCCCTTCATGATCTTCTTGAAGAGGGAGGACATATCCGCGTCGTGGAAGGGGGGGAAGCCGGCGAGAAGGATGTACAGTATAACACCCAGGGCCCAGCAATCAACAGGGGTGCCGTACCCCACGTGAGCGAGGACCTCGGGGGCGACGTAGCCGGGTGTTCCGGCACACGAGTCAAGCTGCTCGCCGTCCTTCACGACAACAGATAACCCAAAGTCGGCCAGCTTCACATCGACGTTGGTGGTCTCGCTCACGAGGAGGTTCTCTGGCTTCAGATCACGATGGACGATGCTCCTTTCGTGCAGATAGCCAATGGCACCGACGAGGTTCTGGAACAGGCCGCGCGCGTCCTTCTCGGTGTACTTGCCGAGCTGTACGATGCGATCAAACAGCTCTCCTCCGTGAACAACTTCCATCACCAAATATACCTTGGACTTGGACTCAAAGAGCTCGAAAAGACGGATAATGTTCGGGTGCTCACACGTCTTGAGGCACGAGACCTCGTTCCGGAGAGCAGCTGTGTCTTTGCACTTGCGTTTGTCAATAACTTTGATGGCAACTTCTTCGCCGTCCTCAACACGACGCGCAAGATTCACTACTGCGAACGTGCCCTTACCAAGCTCCTTCTCCACCTGGTAGAAGTCGTGGATCGTCTTCTTCTTAGGCTTTTCCGACATTCTGAGAATTCACTTTCTTCACTTTACGATGATGAAGTCAATTTCTATATTTTGCGACGATTGAAAGATTATGCTTGCATTGGCTGGCAGAATCCTTCTCTCGTTTCAGCCTCACAAAAAACAACAGGTTTATAAGATTTTCATAATTCCGGTTCCATGCCCGGCCGATTTCTCAACCGGCGAATGTGTGACTTACTTTCCCCTCGGGCTAGCCCTGATGATATCGTACTTGGGTTCTGCGTTCATGTGAGTGTCGTGTCAATCAGGATGACATGACTCGTGGAAAGTCGTGAGTAGAACGCAGTTCAGCCCGGGCCACAGGTATTTACCAGCTTAGTTGACGAGCCCGGTGTTGAAGTGACATATATTGCCGTCTCTAACGATGTAGGCCATCCAATCGGGTGTTAAAGCGGTGTAATAATCATTTAGAGTGGTATACAGAATTTGATTCCAACCGGTGCCCAAAGGACGCGCCGCCAGCTCGGATATGGCTGAAGGCGTGGCTGGGTCCCCGTTCAGGTCAATCTACGCGCCGTACTTCGGGGCCGCCCCAATGAGGTAGGCAAGCTCAGCAACGACACCCTCAACTGAGATGTGGACGATGACGCCCTTGGAGGCCGCCTCGGCGTTGAACCGAGTGACGTCATCGTTGCGTGTGACGCCCTCGCACACCTGGGCGATGTGACCGATGCATTGCTGGGGCTGATACCCATGACCCTCCCAGAACACGTTATGAACGGCATACCGCTCCTCACCGGGGAGGATACGAAGCACGGAGAGGTGCTCCGTGTCACTGAAGGAGCTCATCACAGCCTCGGCGATGATCAGTTCGTCAGGTGTGTCGACGACGATCACTGTCAAGGGAGCGCGAGCAATGAGAGCCGCCTGCAGGGGCTCGGGCTCATACCCGGGCAGCGCCTCGGGGTTTGAGGCGTACACGGCGATCATTTCGGCTGAAACCTTTGAGAGAGCCTCGGTCAGTTCGACGTGAGGGCTCTGTGAAGCTCCAACAAGGCCAGAGGAACCACGGAACGCAAAGTTCTCCAGGTAGGGGCTCTCATTGACAACTGATGTGGGGATTGTGGCGTTGATAACCATCACGACGGCTTGGCGCGACATGTTTTTGATCTTTTTTGCTATGGTTTGAGTGCCGCCAATGTCGACTTTTGTCAAAGACACCAACCAGTTCTACCGAGTGCATCTGGCAAATCGCCATCATTCGGCATCCATTCCGCTTTCCCACAGCACCATCCGCGGATCATTTATCATATCATCTTATCACTGCTGGGGCTGGATGCCGGACGCCTCAATCTCCTGTACCAGCCGGCCCAGCTCCCCTGTCCTCTCCATCCTCATGAACCGTTGCTTCAGCCACATGTTGGAGCGTCGGTACGTGCTGTACGTCCGATCTCGAAGCTCGCAGTATAGCTTGGCTGTGCCGACGTTCTCGGCACGGACAGCAAGATAGACACGCGTGAGATCTAATAGCTCCATGTGTGTCGGCTGGTGGAACATCAGGCCTGGCTTCTCATGTACTTCAAACCGCTCTCGGCATTGGCGGTTACTAAGCCCCTCAATATTTGTCGACACACGGACCCAGTCGGCAGTTCCACACCGCGCGACACTGCAGAGCAGTAGGAACCGCGACACAGTCGATTTCTCAAACGCTTGGTTAGAACGAGGGGAAGAAAAACAAACAAGGCGTTTCGTGAAAGCTCTCTTCATTCTCTTCGTATACAGGCCGCTCTGTTGGTGGATTTGAGGCCATGCAGACTGTCTGTTTGTCTGTTCGTTGGTTGGTGTTCAAAGCAACCTCAAGAAAGGGGCTTCGCTTTTTTATTGGCAAAGCGTTCGGGAGAAAGGCCCTGGATCGCATCTACCAACTGTGAGAACAGCGTACCACCGGATCATTCCGATTCCACATTTCAATAAAAATATCCCCTGCGTTACTTTTGTGTGTCCACACCACACCACACCACACCACACCACTGCCGTTCCATCCTAATACTGCCACATCGCTCAATACACAGTACCAGCGATGACCATGCCTGTCGCAAGGGCCCCGGCTAATGTCACCTGAATTCGAGGGTTAGGTTGGGGTGTCCAATGACATGTTTTGGGCTGAGCCAGTCCTCCCGTCCCAGCTGCATTTTGGCTGTGATGACTGCAGGGGCTGGGAGGATCCAGGGGACCATGCAGGCAGGGGCAATTATCATGAAGTCAAATAAAAAATCAATGACGCTTGAGGTGCGTTGATTGATTCATGCAGGGTTAAGTAATAAGGCACACTGGCCGCCCAGCCCCTCCCCGACCGTTTCTCTACAGTGGGCTATTATCGGCCGATCTTTGGTAAAGTAGCTTCCAGCTACCAGCCACCAGATCAGCTGAGACAATTGGAGCCCATGCTGTCCAGCACGTCCTATGTGTGCTTTGACGAGGGCCACGAGGCGCAGGTGATCGGTGAATACCGCATTGGCGATCAGCTGGGAGAGGGGAGCTTTGCAACGGTGTACAAAGCCGAACACACCACTACGGGGAACAATGTGGCCGTTAAGGTGTTTGGAACGGCCAGCGATGAGTCTGTAAGCATGTCTGACCGTGAGGTGGTGGCCCTCCGCCGCGTATCGTCCCTCAAGTCCGTTTCTCGCTTTGTGGACCTCATTGATGATGCCTCCCTCGCTGGCAGGTTCATTTTCATGGACTATGCTGGCACCCAGTCGCTCCAAGACCTTGTGAACGCCCACCCACATGTTGGTTTGCCCGTCGCCGAGGTCCGCCGCATCGGACGCGGTCTACTGGAGACACTTGCCGCCTGTCACGCCAAGGGGGTAGCCCACGGCGACGTCAAGCTGAACAACGTCATGATTACCCCCTCACACCGCCGCCCCTCCCCCGTGCTCATCGATTTCGGCTCAGCTGTCATTGATGGGGGCGACCCTGACGGCGAGCTCGGTGCCCCAGCCTTCAGGCCGCCCGAGTCCTTCATGGAGGATTGGGAACCAACCTTCAACGCCGCATGTCTCGTCGACGCATGGGGGGCGGGCCTGTGCATTTATTGCATGGCCACCGGCGCGTACCCCTTCGAGGGCGATTCGATTTATGATGTCATTCGAGCGATAACCGAGGCCGATATGACCGGAATACTGGACACCATAGCCGACGTACCCCTTAGGGCGATGCTGGCGGGACTGCTGGCCCCCGCCCCTACCCGGTGGACGGCTGGACGGGCGGCGGCATCAGGGGCGTGCGATGGTTGGACCCGGAAGTTGGCGCGGGTGCTGGGGTGTGGCTGATTTACCACAGTCGACCACCCAAACCAGCCCGCGGACACGCGATAAACCTTTACTCTACCTAAACCCGACAATTTGACCGGCGGCGTCCCGGAAGATTGGTTGTTATTTTATAGTATGTAGCTTCACTCCCTCACCTCACCAACAAAAATATTCAATCATCCGGCGCCTGCAGCAGATCAACACCGGCCAGGTAAGGCGGGAACGGCCGCACGAACGTAGTGCTGGACATTGATCTGTGCATGCCTCTCGGAGACTTGTCAGCGGGGACAACAAGGGAGCCGAGAGCCCCAAGGAAGCCCTCGTGGCGCAAGAACCGCGCGTGCATCTGCCCGACGCTCCAGTACTCTATACCGGCGGATATCGTCGCCATGGCGATGTGATGATTCCGAATGAAATGGCCCCCGATGTAAATCGACCTGATATTATGCCGCTCGGCGTTGAGGAATGCAATCTGTGCGATATTCAGACACACGAGCTTCAGGATGCTGTTGGCGATGTCGGCCTCGTCTGCGTCGCGTCCCGCCTTTCCGAGGGACGCGGCGATGGTGTCAGGCGTCAGGCCTACCTTGTCGTAGCCCGAGCCGTAGATGTCACGGACGAGCATGTCTACATTTTTGTTGTCTCCTCTGTCAGCGAGCTCGAGAATTTCGTCAAATCCTGTCGCTGACGTGAGAAGTCTACACAGGCCGTAGAAGGAACCACCGCCCATCGAGGAGCCGTCAACGCGACGGAACTGGTCGTTATCGTCCACGCGGATGATGCTGACACCAGAACCAATGTTCACCAACAAGTAGGGGAAGAGCTTGTCGTCAGCCGGGATGGCCCTCCGTGGCTCAGTCTCGTTGAAGCGCGGGAAGTAGACCCAGCACTCCCGAGGCAGTGCGCGGGTGACAAAGTTGAGGCCAGTGATCAAGCTCTTCATTTCGTCGCAACGTTCGAGTGTGCAGCCGGCGCGAGTGTTAATGTCGTCCTCAAACTTGAAGGCACCGCCGCCAGTTGCGCAAATCACGCCCTTCACGTCGTCATCGGGGGCTGGCTCGCCGTTGAGCACGGCCGAGGCGTACCCCTCGTCGGTTAGAAGGTTGAGTCGGTAGCGGGCAATGAAGTCGAGGCATTTGTCGACAGCCTTGGTTTCAAAGCGCGCAAAGTAGATGGAACCGCCCAGTGTCAACGTGTTCTCGATGGTAAGATCGGTGATAACGGCAGGGTCGGAGCGGAAATCGCGTGCTGTGTCTTCAAAGAGGGCCGAAAGGTCATTCGGCACAAAGATGATGAGCTTGGCCAGTGAGCCACCAATATCAAGAGCAAGCTTCATCTGTCGAGGTTCAGGGCGTCTGATGTGGACAGGCATCGGCCGTGCGGCCGGGGAAGGAGATCTCGGAGTGCTTACCCCGAAAAGAAGAAAGCGATACATACGCTTTAGCCATAGGACAGGCACAACAGTGACAAGGAAGTCAAGTATGATCTCGAACAGCTTGCGGTGCATCCTCAACACCTTTGCTGTACCCAACAACAGTCTCAATTTTGGTTTCACAAGCTTGAATGAAATCAGGCAAACGGATGGCAAAAATGATGGTACGGCCGGTAACCGAGTGGATTCTGCCTCGATTGTAAGCAAATCGTAGTTATAAATCGTAGATATGGAATATCAGTTTTCCACAACACGACCAATGGCATGTATTGCCCGGGACACATGTTCTTCGCCGGGTATGGTACTCGGACTCGCCGTACGAGCATGTTCTGGCAACAGTTCCCCACCAGTTGATAGTTAGCTAAAGTTTATTTCGGCATGTCACTTGCCGTTGTTAGCAAGCACACTCATGGCCCTGGCGTAAAACGCCTCGAGATGGACGATGGGCTTCCCTCCAAGCGCGCACCGATGCTCGTAGAACGCCCCATAGTACACGAGCTCGCCCCTGGCTGCTGGTGGCGTTTGGCGGTGTGTGAGAAGCCTGTTGAGGACGATACTGAACACTCTCTCGGCGGGAATGACGCGCGCTAGGAGCTCGTACGTCTTGGTGCGGAGACTTTGAAGTGTCTGCGGTGTGTGGGGCTTATCAACGATATCAGACCCGATGGACTCCGCCGCAGCGATCCAATTGGGGCCCACCGGCATCGTGTCGGGGGTGAAGGCCATGTTGTGTCTTACAGCGGTCGCTTCAAGAAGCAACAGTCCCAAGCGCATGTTTCCGTCAGCAAAATCAGCAATACGGGTGATGGCCTGGCCGTTGGCGTTGATCTGGTGCATAGCGGTCTGTGTGTGAAGCAGTCCCTCCATTTGCTCGTGGCTGGCCGCCGGGACACGGATCAGAAGGCACCGTGATCTGAGTGGCTCTATCACACGAGAGAGAGAGTCACAGACGAGAATGAGACGACAGTGCTTGACGTACGCCTCCATGGTGCGACGGAGAGCCTGTTGGGCCGCCGTGGTTAACTTGTCAGCCTCATTGAGAATGATCACCTTGAAACGAGGCTTGCCTGGGGCAGCAGCAGTCTGCGGGTTCTCCGCAATCTCCTTGATAAAGTCTTGTACAACGTGGCGATCACGGACACCAGCGTCGGAAGGGTTGAACTCGAAGTGGTAGCTCGATGAGAGCATCTGAGTGAGATGGACAGAAAAAACAAACGCAAATCTCGACATCAGTCTTGTTGACGGTAAACTGCTTCATGTCAGACTTCAGCTTGCCCACACCGGCACCAAAGATATCATGGAGGAACGCCATAATGCGTGTCTTCCGGCCTGAGCCGGGAGGACCGTAGAACAGGAGATGGGGGAAGTCGGACGTCCCCGCTAACCGCATAAGTATGTTATTGACATCATGGTGCAAGTCTAACTCCTTCAGCTTCTTCGGGCGTGCCTCGTCAACCCACAACATGCCTCGCGCGTTTCGCCGAAATTAAATACGATTCGGTAACGCTCAGATAGTGGCATCAATCATGTTATATCCTGAATAAACATGCCGCTCCTCAAGTGTATCCCCGAGACAAAAACTATAAATAATAGTAATGTCAATGAAAAGGGGTTTGAACAGATAGCTTGAGCAATTCAAATAGCTTTCGGGCTACATTTAAATGCAAGAATTATTAGTACTATAAATACAATGCCCAAGATGCCCGAGGCTTCTCCACGGCTTTCGTTTGGGGATCAGACGCAACTAAAGCCCCGCAAACTGCTATGGACTCCTCCACTACCTGGTGGGCGCCCGGAAAAACCAGTGTGGAGCCGGCATACCCGCAGTTTGCACGATACCGTTCGTTGTCCTGCGATACCCGAGACTTCTGAGGTTGATATGTCACAGGCGCATCTTCTTGGCCGTGGCACGTACGGCCAGGTGTATGGAGGCTTCATGCGGGACGGTTTATCTTTTGTTCGTGACACAGAGTCCCCTGCCGCTGGCGGAATGGCTACTGTGGCCATCAAACGGCATGTTGAGAGCGAGGCTGGACCTCTGACGGGTCTATCTATAGCCACGATCCGCGAGATCAACTATCTGAAGCTCCTTCGGCATGCACCCAACATGGCGCGTCTGGTGTGTGTCTGTGTGAAGTGTTCTGAGGAAGATACGGGCCGTCGTGCGATGATAGACTCTGACACGCGTGGTGTGGACGAGTTGATGACTCATCGATGGATGTTACGGATGACTAAGGATGAGGGGAAAGATAAGGAGAAGGAGAAGGAGAAGGATGGGGAGAATAAGGATGGGGATGGGGATGGGGCGAGTCAGAAGGGCGACGCCCCTGAAGGCCCACCCCGCCCCACCCCGTACCGTGAGGTGTACATGGTCTTTGAGCGAGCGGATCACGATTTGACGGGACTGAAGCGATCTCCTGAGTTTACCAGCAGATTACAAGAGAGACACGCGAGGCTCATCGTCAAGGAGATCGCTGTGGCGCTGCAGCATTGCCACAGAATGAAAATCGCCCACCGTGACTTGAAACTGGCGAATGTACTCATTGCCGGCCGCCATTGCCAGCTAACCGACTTTGGACTCGCGAGATACATCAAAGCGGGCTCCAGCGGTGTGCCTCCGCTCACCAGTAAGGTGTGCACCCTGTGGTACCGCCCGCCGGAGTGTTTCTTGCAGCAACCGTTCAACAACGCGCGCTATGGCCTTGGAATTGACATCTGGAGTCTTGGGTGCTGTATGTTTGAAGTCATCACAGGGAAAGCGCTTTTCCCGGTGTATGCAGACAACGACGCGGACAAACTAACGCTCCATGCGATATATTCGATGATAGGAACACCAGATCAGCAATGGCCGGCAGGAAAGGACCTCAGAGGCTATCGAGATGACTCAATGCGGCCACCACCAGAAGCCTCCGCGCGTGCACAACCCGCAATGCCCGGAGTTTCCGGGTGCAGACCGCTGCTTGACACAAACAAGCCAGGACAGAGGAAATTCGTGCCGAGGACGTCAACGACGACACCAATCATGCCGACGATGATGAAGAACCACCCCCTAACCCGGGAAGTGCTCGGGGGATGCCGGTGGGGCACCGGACAGGCCGCAGTCTCCGTCGAGGGCCTCGATCTTCTCTTCTGGATGCTCCAGCTCGATCCCGCCGCCCGTCCCACGATTGACCAGGTTCTGTGCCATTCCTGGTTCCACAGCCCCATTCTTCCCGCCCTTCCCAAGGAGCTAGACATTCTCCCGAAGACTTCCCAACTCGAGATCACACAACACATGGCTCGCGCTAGAGGAGCGAGGAGCGGGTCAGAGGAGCCGCCGAGACCTCAGGCTCCGGCACATCGTGGGTACCAACCGCAGCCGAATCGCGGGAGGTACGGCCCTAGACCGCAGAGAAGGAGGGCGCCGGAGCAGAGGCAGGGGCAGGGCGTACAGGAGAGGCCCAGGGCGAGGGCGCGCTTCGTGCGGTCGTCGCAGTGATGGAATCGTTTAAATCTGGAGATGATTGCCAAGTCAAGCCTGACGGACATTATAGTGTGGCAGAAAGAAAAACGGGAACCAGCAAAACATCACAAATCTCTTTACAGGAAGGCCACGCCCCTTGTCGCCGCCAGCGCCTGGTACGCCTCCACTTGTTGGGGCAGCTCAGCGAGCGTCATGGCGGCCAGTCTCTGGGGGTCGTCGGCATTGGACCGGAACGCGACGAACTGGACGATGTCGCGCGCCATGGTCTTGCCGCCAGACGTCAGAGGGGCAGTGTCGGCGTCAAGGACGTCCATGCGGTCAAAGTTGGCGCCGCCGACCCCGATGATGATAATGCTCAACGGGGCGTCGGAGCCGTCCACAATGGCCTTGATGGTCTGGGCGGTGTCCATCACAACTCCGTCGGTGAGCACCAGCATGACGTCATAGTGGCCCGGGCCGCGTGCTCTGGCGTTCGTCACCGCTGATGTCAGGAACTGGGCGAACAGGGTGGGGCCAGACAACGTCACGTTGGCGAGGGCCTGGCGGTACACGCTCTCGACGCCCTCGGCGCCTTCAACGGTCCCATCCCCGCCTGCCAACAAAAAGTTGTGAGAAACGGCGCCGTTGATGTTGGCGCCAAACCCGATGGCCCTGAACCTTTGGGCTCCCGAAGACTTCCCAACTCGAGATCACACAACACATGGCTCGCGCTAGAGGAGCGAGGAGCGGGTCAGAGGAGCCGCCGAGACCTCAGGCTCCGGCACATCGTGGGTACCAACCGCAGCCGAATCGCGGGAGGTACGGCCCTAGACCGCAGAGAAGGAGGGCGCCGGAGCAGAGGCAGGGGCAGGGCGTACAGGAGAGGCCCAGGGCGAGGGCGCGCTTCGTGCGGTCGTCGCAGTGATGGAATCGTTTAAATCTGGAGATGATTGCCAAGTCAAGCCTGACGGACATTATAGTGTGGCAGAAAGAAAAACGGGAACCAGCAAAACATCACAAATCTCTTTACAGGAAGGCCACGCCCCTTGTCGCCGCCAGCGCCTGGTACGCCTCCACTTGTTGGGGCAGCTCAGCGAGCGTCATGGCGGCCAGTCTCTGGGGGTCGTCGGCATTGGACCGGAACGCGACGAACTGGACGATGTCGCGCGCCATGGTCTTGCCGCCAGACGTCAGAGGGGCAGTGTCGGCGTCAAGGACGTCCATGCGGTCAAAGTTGGCGCCGCCGACCCCGATGATGATAATGCTCAACGGGGCGTCGGAGCCGTCCACAATGGCCTTGATGGTCTGGGCGGTGTCCATCACAACTCCGTCGGTGAGCACCAGCATGACGTCATAGTGGCCCGGGCCGCGTGCTCTGGCGTTCGTCACCGCTGATGTCAGGAACTGGGCGAACAGGGTGGGGCCAGACAACGTCACGTTGGCGAGGGCCTGGCGGTACACGCTCTCGACGCCCTCGGCGCCTTCAACGGTCCCATCCCCGCCTGCCAACAAAAAGTTGTGAGAAACGGCGCCGTTGATGTTGGCGCCAAACCCGATGGCCCTGAACCTTTGGGCTGGGTCGTACGGACCAACGACTCTGGCGACTGACCGAATGGCCCTGATGTACTCGTTGGGGTGGGCCTCGTCGCCCATGTAATGGAGGGACCGCGGGTCGGACGGGGGACCGTTGGACGCCGTGAAGTCGATGGCGACGGAGAGATGAAGCTGGAGGCCGTGCTTGAGGAAGTTGGCGAACGTGGGCTTCTCATACAAGCCCCACTGGACGACGTGAAGGTGACCACGGGATTTTTCTCTCTTTGCCTGGGTCTTTTTGTTTGGGTCTGTGAAGGTCAGCGACTTGTCAGTCTGTGCGGCCTCTTCCAGCTCGCGGCATGACGTGACGACCTCACCCATAAAGTCGTGGGTGCCGTCGCTATCCCAATCCATGACGGTGATCTTGATGGGGCGGTCAGCGTCGCCGTTAGCGAGCTTCAGGAGCGTGATATCATCTGGTTTGAACTTGGGCTTGAGGGATTTCTTGACCACATCACTCTTCCACACCGGGACCCACGCTCCGGACTCCATCGACCGGGAGATCGTCAGGAAGGGGTCGCTGCTGAACATGTCCTTCTTCTCGAGCTTGGTGCAGCTGAACATGAACTTCACGGCCTGGCTGCAGGAGGCCTGCTGCTCGGCAATGACGGTGATGCGACCGCGTGCCTTGCCATGATGCTTGAGAAGGCTGGTGTACGTCGACTCGGGGGCACACATAATCTGGGCGAGCTCGACGGGCGTCTCAGCATCACCCACGTGCTCCTGCTTCTTGAGATTGTCGAGATGCTTCGGGGAATCAGCATCAAAGACGCGGAAGCGGAGGGGTTGGGGCCACTCAAAGAAGTAAGGGAGCTCGATCTTGGTCACAAAGCGGGGATCCGGGCAGTCATCGATGACTTCGGTCCGTCCAAGAGTGATGGTGTTGCCAGCATGGTCAGTACCTTCCACGACGACGAAAGCGTCCGTCTGAGAACGCACATCCATCTTGGGAAGGTCATTAAGCATAATGCTCAGCTCTACAATGCCACTGGGTTGATCCATTTTGACTTGAGGTTAGTTGTCTTGTTTTGGAGACTCGGTCCAAAATAAGTTCAACAAATAACGAACGAATCGATATAAGTTATGAAAAAAATAGCAAGGAAGCGACATACTTCTTGCCGGATTTGCTGCTATAAATCGATAGTTATAAAGTGCGCAACATTGAAATGGCTTGGTCTTCGTCGTATTCCAGCAACCAGACCGGTGGGTTTGGAAGCCAGTCCCAGTCGGCATTCGGTAATAATGCTTTTGGCCAGCCTGTGGCATCTCCATCTGTGAATCCCTTTGGAACTACCCAGCCTTCGCAGCAGACCTCGGCATTCGGGGCGCCACCAGTAAGCCAAAGTGGTCAGCAGACATCTTGGCAGCAGAGCTCTGCGTTCGGGGCTCCTCAACAGCCTCAGCAGCCGTCTACGTCCCCTTTTGGTCAACCGCAGGTTCAACCATCGACTTCTCCATTTGGCCAACCCGCCAACCAGCCGTCAGCCAACCCGTTCGGATCTCCGACCCCCCAGGGCCAGTCACCGTTCGGTAACCCGGGCGGCCAGCAGTCGGTGTCCCCGTTCGGCCAGCCTGCAGCACAGCCTATGAATGTGTTTGGCCAGCCTCAGCCCCAGGCCCAGCCCCAGCCGTCGTATTCACCGCAAGCACAGCCTCAGGCGTCGTATTCGCCGTTCCAGCAGCCCACCCAGTCTTCGCCGTTCGGTCAGCCCGCCCAGCCAAACCAGAGTCCTTTCGGCCAGCCGCAGACCCAAGCCAACCCATTCAACCAACCCACACAGGCACAGATGCAACAGCAGCAGAACCCCCAGCCATTCGGCTACCCCACTAACCCAGCCCAGCCCCAACCCCAATACTCCAACCCCAATCAGAACCCGTTCGGGTCGACCTCGACCCAGCCGGCCTATGGGCAGGCCCCCTTCCAGCAGAATGCGTTCGGTCAATCCAGCGTGTTTGGGATGCGGTGACTGTTAGCAGACCTGTTACTGCATTTCAAGCTCCCAGGACTTGTGAAGCGATTGTAAACAAACAACAGCGTCAAGCATTATTGCCTGTGAGCCCCGAGACCCCTTCCAGGCCGAAACTGAGGGACCAAAAGCATAAGGCATTCAGCGATGCCATCATGAGCTCATGCGCCAGTAGGGAATTATCAACAAAGGCACTTCGCTTGATTTACATGGCACGCGCGCGGTGCTTCTTCTTCTTGCTCTGGGGCGGGGTAGGGGGGCGGGTATGCGCCTTTGGCACCGCCTTGTCCAGCGGCTTAAGGATCTGGAACGAGCACATCAACGTCTCGTCGATCGACATCATGGCGCCAGCATTATCGAACTCGCCGCAGTTATGGTGAACCGAGCCATCCGCCAGCACGTGCAGTCTGTCGGACGCCTCAGGCAGCTGAACACCGTGGAACGTGGCGGCGTCGGGGAGTCGGGCGGCGGTGAATCGGGTGGTGATCTGGTCATAGAGGGCGTTGGCAATAGCACCGTTGCTGTCGTTACCCTTGACATCCATGAGATCGATGGTGGAGGGGTATATCACCTCACTGATGAGGGTGTTGTGATCAGACACGCTGAACTCGGCGTGAACCATGTCGCACTTGCCGAACCGCATGCTGTCCTCGATGTCGAGGGCGCGAGGACCGGTGATGAGGAGCATGGAGTTATCCTTTGTGAAGCGCTCTTGCTTACGCTCAATAGCGATGGACTCGGAAGGCTTCTCATGTGACAGCTGGACGCTGAAGCCCAGGGAGATCAGGAACACGCGGAGTGTATCGATGTCCTCGATGGTGCGGGACTTGAGGACGAAAGACAGAGGGTAGCGACGACCGGTGCTCTCGACGTAGGCTCGGGTGTCGGGGCGATGCTCCTCGACGTAGCCGTCAGCATCAAGCAGACCGGCCAGCAGTTGGATCACGAGGTGGTGCGGCCACTGCCGGAGGAGCGCGACGTTGATGCGCTTGTCGTACTTCATGGTTGTCTTGGTCTTCTTGTGGTCCACATTCACGCGGCGAGCGACCAAGAAACCCATCTGCTGGAGGAGGATGAGCAGGGGTGAATCCGCACCGGGCTGAGTACCTGTCGTGGGTGTGCAGGAGACGATGTGGGCACCGTTGACGTCGTGCTTGCTGGTGTATGACTCCATCATGAACTTCTTCTTGCAGAAGCTGTCGAGGAGCTCGCGCAGGGCAACGCCAGGTTGGCCGTTGTACTCGTTCTGTCCGATGCACAGGTCAAGAGGGACATCGGACATCCCGTCACCCAGCCAGAACCCGATGAACCACGCGATGTCCGAGTCGACGGGAGTACCGTCGGGGAGCGTCGGCTTGGCGTCGATGTCGGGGATGCTGTTGGTGAACTTGCCTAGGCGCATGGATGCGATGATGTCCTTCGGGAACGATAGAACAGCCTCGGCAGGGACGACAGCTGTGACGAAGGCGTGGCGTGGGTCGTTGATGGGGTAGCTATCAGGGTCATCGGCGGGAACTGTCTTCTGGCAGAAGCGCCCCTTTTCCTCGTCAAAGAATCTCGTGACGATGCCGGTGAGCTGACCGTCGTTGTTGTACTTCAGCTGCTTGACGCGCGGGACGAATATGGGCAGGAGGTGGTTCGTGGTGACAATGGTATCGTCCAGGTCGGTTGCTGTCATCTTCTTGGTCGTTAGGGAGAGCTTCATCATGTCGGACGTGCCCGACAGAAGCTTCTCGACAACCCGAGGGGCACCGTCAAGGCCGAGCAGGGAGTCGCCGGCCTTGACGTCCTCGACAGCACGGGGGGTCCCGTCAGCCAGGAGGAGCCGGGTGCCCGCCGCGAAGCAATAAGCCGGTGCTGAGAAGATGGTTACCAGCTGCCTCCTTGCAAAGAACTCGTAGCCGTCCTCCACAACCTGATGGGCACGGCACACGAGGTCAAATTCGTTAGCCTCGAGGAATTCCTGGACAACATCCGCCCCGAACGTGTAAGAGACACCGCGATCGTTCTCAGCCCAACCCCTGATGCCTGTCTCGGGATCACTCCACAGCATATCGCACAGCAGGCCCGCGTCGGGGATCTCTGTGGGACGCATGGTGCGTCGGATCTGCTCGAGAGAATGAAGATCAGGCGAAAGACCACCGTGAGTGCAGAAAATCTTCTCGTCGATAATGGCTGCAAGAGGGAGGCAGTTGAAGGCGTCACTGAATGTCTTCCACGTGCGGACAGAGAAGCGGCGCTTCGTCTCGTCGTAGAAACCGTAAATCCGATTGATGGAGGCACACTCGTGGTTACCACGCATCATAAAGAAGTTCTCGGGGTACTTGACCTTGTAACACAGCAGCAGGATGATGCACTCAAGGCTCTGCTTGCCGCGATCAACGTAGTCGCCAAGGAATAGGTAGTTGGCCTCGGGGGGGAACCCGCCATACTCGAACAGCCGAAGGAGATCGTAGTACTGGCCGTGAATGTCACCGCAGATCTTGATGGGTGCCTCAAGCTCAAGCAGAATCGGTTGCTGAATGAAGATATCTCTTGTTCTGAGGATAAGCGAGCGCAGTTCGTTCTCAGCAATGTTTGGGAATGTGCCAGGTTTGGATCTGATGCGCAAGAGACGCTCAATCATAGAATCAACATTCAGTTCAAGACCACTCATGCGGAAATGAAAAAAAACGTTGTTTGGTTCCGATCATGGATCTTTATAATCAGGTACAATTTACAGGTGCTGACATGACAACGCAAGACTCTTTGTGCGTAACTCATTTGTCCCTGCAATATTTTCAAACCTAGCCTCATATTAAAATCTGTGCTCTTTTTGAGAAATTCTTAAACCCGAACCAGCGCAATAAGGAAGACATCATGAAACACACAAAGGGTTCGTCCAAGATGAGCGTTGTTACGTTCCCTAATGGGCACAAATATCACGGAACCCTTCGCAAAGGCAAGATGCATGGCAAGGGTAGCTATCTTTGGCCAGACGGCTCAGTATACGAAGGCTCGTTCGCCGCTGGCGTAATGGAGGGTGTTGGCAAGAAGGTATGGGCCTCCGGACGCGTCTATTATGGAGAATGGCGCCGAGACCGACCCAACGGTGAGGGTGAAGGCTCTTGGCCGTCCGGTGAGCGATACCAAGGTGGCTGGCGCGGCGGGCTGTTCCACGGGGACGGCCACCGCGTGTTCAGCAATGGGGACGAGTACCGGGGGCAGTACGTCTCCGGGCGGGAGGAGGGGGGTGGTGTGTTTAACGCCGCGGAGGGTTGGAGTTATTCGGGCGGGTTCCACGACGGCATGATGACAGGTCAAGGCGAGATGCTGTTTATTGACGGTCGGGTGTTTATTGGGCAGTGCAAGGCCGGAAAACTCCATGGGTTCGGACGACTCGAGTGGCCCGACGGACAGTACTACGAGGGTGGCTTCATCGACGGTGATATGAGCGGAGAAGGCATGCGGGTCCTCAGTAACGGGTGCTCCTACGAGGGTGAGTTCGAGACCAACCTTTTCAACGGACATGGCACGTTCACCTGGCCATCAGGCCACGCATACATGGGCGATTGGGTCGACGGCGCGATGGATGGGCGAGGATCACTCGTATTCGTCGATGGCACCAGAATCACCGCCGACTTTGTTGATAATGTCATGGGCAACGACGTCACCAAAACTTACCCCGACGGCTCGACCTACGAGGGCCAGGTGGTCGACGGGCGGTTAGAGGGCCGGGGGGTGTTCACCTGGGCCGACGGCAGACAATACTCGGGCGACTTTAGAGGCGGGTTAATGCAGGGCGAAGGCGAGATGCTGTTCGAACTCGAGGGCGGCTTGGCGCGGTACTCGGGGCCGTTCTGGGCCAACCTCTTCCACGGGGAGGATGGCTGCCTCTCACTCCCTAATGGCGATTTATATAGTGGAGAATTCCAATTCGGGTGCTACGCCGGCCCGGGCACTTTCGAGTGGGTTGGCCATGCGATATACACAGGGCAGCTCCGGGCAGGGATGATGGACGGCCAAGGTCTGCTGGAGATGGTCGACGGCGCCAGCTACAAGGGCGGCTTCCGTGAAGGACATCTCGACGGGGCAGGGACGCTGGTAACTCACGACGGGTTCAAGTACAGCGGCGAGTGGCTCAACAGCCTCCCACACGGACTCGGGAGCGTCATCTGGGCCAACGGCGCGACGTTTGCCGGCAGCCTCGAGGATGGCCGGCCCCACGGTAAGGGGCGCATGGTGTACGCTGATCAGACGACATACGTGGGCGCGTTCGAGACTGGGCTGCCCCACGGCCACGGCTTGTTGACCATCGGCGATGTTCGCGTGACCGCCATCTGGGAACGAGGTGACGTTGTGGAGAAGCTCGTTGGGCCGACATCAGGGCCGGGCGCAGGGTTCACGGGGACGGTCACCCGCACGTCGGGGGAGGCCATGGTCACCGGGAAGGCCATCGTGTTGTACGGGGATGGATCTCGCTACGTGGGGGAGCTTGTCGGCAGTAAGAGGCAGGGTAACGGACTATTCGTCTTCCCTGACGGATCCACCGTCCGCGGTGAGTGGGAAGACGACCTTCTGGACGGGAAGATGTACCCCGCGGAGGACATCACCGTGTCAAACATCGCCAAGCTCGGCAGAGACGGGGGTGAAGTGGCCATCGACGTGTCGGGGCAGGAGGCCGATAAGGAGGGGGAGGATGACGCCGGTCAGGTGGCGGATAAGGCTGTCGTGGAGGCAGGCGGGGCGGCCGTACCGGCCGGTCGGTGTGAGTGAATTAGTAGTGGAAATAAAGACGTCCCGCAAAAAAAAACAATTGTCCATGAACCCGAGGAAATACGCGTTTTTCGTCGTCGATTCAAGCTACACTGTGCTCTTCTCCCTCTCTCGGGGAGTAACAGTCCCTAGCAGAGCCGAAATTGAACCGCTGTACGACCTTTCGAACACTGAAGGCCGCGTTAAGGACAACTTCAGCCACCTGGACGCCGACTCGCTTCAGTTTGCGTTCCGAATGGTCTCTAATGGCGTGTTGCTGTGTTTCGCATCCCCCGCGGCGGCCGACGAGACGTCCGCTCTCCTTGTTCGTCTCCAGACGTTGTGTGAGATGGTCAAAGGCCCCGCGTTCGCCAGCCACTCCACACCCACCCTCAAGCGCACCTTCAAGGCTCTAGCGGATCCCATCGAGGCCGTCATCGACCAACCATGCCAGCTTTGTCTTCACACCCACAATGCTAGCATTTTCCGTCGCCTGACCCAGACTGACGCCACTGATCTGACATCCAGCCTCACAGCCCTGGGTACAGACGTCGCCGCAGTCATCATGGATGGCCAGCTCGCCGCCGCCACCGAGAGCTTCATGCGGCTCTCATCCATCGAACGCAGCTTACTCCCCCTGGTAATCCCCGGGTCTGACGATGAGACGCCAATCTTCCTACCTTTCACTAACCCCGCTGTGGCATCGAGACTGATGGCTGTCAAGGTTGACTCGACCCCCGCGGCCATCGTACTCGCCATCTGTGGGTCCACCCCAACCCTGCCCATCTTCAAGGGTAAGGTCGACTCGGCGTTCGACTGTGCGGGTCGGCGGTTCGACTCTCCGGCGACTCCACCTGAGTTTAGCGCGCTGCTTTATATTGAGGGTAGTGGGCGCGCACTCGTGCACTCACCCGTGTTGCTTGATGGTGTCTCCGCCGAAGCGGCACATCTTACTCATCTCTACAAGGCCGCCCACACGGTGTATAGTATATCGTTTGGAGAGCTTGGCGGGGGGACCAAGCTTGTCCACATCCGCCGAAAGGGAAAGATGTGTTTGGCGCTGACCGATAAGCCGCGGGCGGAGGCTGTGCGGGGACTGATGGACCTGGTCAAGACACTGGGTTGATCCCATGTTGTATGATAAACACAATTGCTGGTCTAGTGAATGTAGAGCGAACGTTTTTGTTCCTATGTTTATTCCGAGTCGCGCTTTGTCTCCAATTCGGCTGCCGGCTGCCCCACCGGCCGCTTGAACGAGCCGCACTTCCACTGGCTCTTACACACATCCGCCAGTGTCACATCGTCGGTAGGAATGGCTTCGAATCCCGCCGTCCGCTCAGTTCCAGCCTCAATAGCGAGCTCTGACGTCAGCAAGTAGATGGCGCCGGAAGGAGCAACCGTCATTGACGTCACGCCGTCGACCAGGGGCTCACCAACGGTAACTGCGTCGCCATCGACGGTCACCGGGCGGGCCGCGGACTCCCCAGACTCCCTGTCCATCGTGAGGCAGTACCCAGACGCCCCGGACATCGCAAGCCCGACTACAGGGCGGCCGGCATCCGTGGCCGTGATCTGCACGCCCTGTTTGGTCCACAGTCTGAGTGTGGCGTCACCTGAACACGACAGGAGCCTTCCCTCGACCTCAGCGACGCCGGAGACCCACTCCTGGTGTCCGAGGCAGTACGACTCGATGTCGGACCCGTTGGGGAAGTGTGAGACGCGCACCTTCTCATCTCTATCCCAAGATACGACGTGTTGTCCATCCTCGGTGAAGAGGAAACCGTTGAGAAGCGAAACGTGGCCCAAGAGGACAGAGCCGCCGTGTTGGACAACCTCCCCCCAGCCGTCGCTGTAGAAGAGCTTGCCCTTGTTGAACTTAAGCTCTGAGATGCGCTGTGTAAGGGCGATATTGGGCGACATACCTTGCTCGAGGGGAACGAATCGACTGATGTAGCCGTGTTGGCGGCCAGATCCAACGCGAGAACGTGTACCTGTTTGGTAATGCTGAAGTGGACGGCTATCTGGGTCATGTCCTCCGACAAAGCGAGCGCGGTGCACCGATCATCTTCCTTGGGCGAAGCAAAGAGCTCTACGGGGGATACGTTCCCGCCAACAACTGTCTTGTATAGCTTATTTCCCCGTGCAAACACGATCACGCCGTCATTCAGGGCCACTGCGTGAAAAACCATCGTTTGTCTTTCTGCGAATTACAGATGTCCGGCTTATTGGATAACCGGGCGTCACGCATAGCCCGCAACAACCTAACCCACATCTTTCAGAGTGTGGGGCCACGCGAGTAGCGCCAGTTAGACGCCGTATGGGGTGACACTATGAATCGTACGGCAGTGCCAGGCCGCGAGCCACTGCCGATTCTGCATGCTCATTAGGCACCAGTCGGCGATCCAGCATTGTCAGATTGTGTTATTTTTGAACGACCATCTCCGGCATGGCACCCTTTAAAAATGCTGCCTATAAAACGGCCTTATAGCTCAGTTCTCAGGGGCTGCCCAGGTAGATTGGACAATTGGTTCGGTATGCCCGGGTTCCCGTGGTCCCGTCCACTCGGTTCGGCCAACGCGTCTGTTTATTGACCCAGAGGCTGACTCAAACCAAGATCATGGTCTGGGCCTTACCTTACCTTACAGACTGGCGACGTCAGACATGATGCTCAGTCATACAAACCGAGAAATCGTTTACATCCTCCCCTGCCCAACTCATCCGGCCCACGTCTCCACACATTCCGGCGACGACCCGATACTATATATACTGATGGGGGTAGGGCCGCCCTCTTCGCCAATCATCACCATACGGCCTGTAGTAGGGGAGGGGACCATCGACCGATACCCCACATCGTCTAACCGAATCGTAGCGTGCTGTAAAGTCGTTAAATCTACAAGTTTGAGCGTTGACGCGTCGATCAGGCCGGCGCCCCAACGACGTCCGGCCATGGGCTCAAATGAGACCTTGTCCAGCCATTGGTAGCGGTCAACGACGGCTAATGGGAATCTCAAGTCGCAGAAACCACCCGCACTGAACACACATGCGTCCCTGTTATAAAAAAACGCAGATTTGGTCAGGCCGAGATATGGTAGTGTTAACATCGGCTCACTGGCCCGGAGATCGTACAGGACGTTCCCCACGACGAAGCAGGACCCCGCCTCACTCCCAGCGAGGGGTCCGAGGGGCTGTGCGGGTGCTGTGTATCTTGTGACGACTCTACCTGCGACGGGGTCGACGGATGCCGCTGCTACGCCCGCCCAGCTGTCAGGGCCAGCATCCGAGGTCATTTCGGTGCTGAAAGTCAGGTGAAAATCCCTAAACGGCTGAGTTTTTGGCGATTGTGCCACTACCAGCGTTCCTCCGACATCGGCCGCCTGGGCCGGCCCGTAGATGGTCTGTACCGGCTCCTGTTTGGCCAACGACCACACCATGACGGCCATGTTAGAGGATAGCAGCAACGTGTCATCGGGGCCACGGGTAACGGCCTCCGTGGTGGGCACATCGTCGTCGACAGACCTCGGTGGGATGAGTTGTTGGTGAGTGACCTCAAGATCGACGGATGATTGGAAAACCTGCTCATCTTCAAACACCACGATAGGTTGGGTACCTGAAGCGTCCCACGTAGCACATAGCGGCATGGATCCGGGCGCGGCGTTTAGGGCCATGATGGGAAGAATCGCATCCCTGGACATGGCCGCTGATGAGGCGCGTCGCGCGTACCAGGCATGGCTGTTGGGGGTCAGGTGCATGTCGTGGGCATGGCGGGTGAAGGGGGCGGGGCGGGGTGGGGTGGGTGCTGTGGTTGGGTGGGTAGGTAGGGGCCGGGTTGGGGCACCGGCAGCTAAAAATCCGGCCCACGCGTCGACTGAATTTCTGAACCGTGTGGGCTGGGCAGGGGTGGGGGCCTTCCGTCGGTCACTGACCATGCCCTCCATAAGGTTAGGTTGGGTGGGTAGGGTAGGTAAGGGCCGGGGTGGGTGGATCTCACCGAACTGCCTCACGAGTCTCGCCAACACTAGTCTGCCTGGAGCCCTACCGTCCTGAAGGAGGAGCATACGGGCGAGGGTGACGAGGTATCTCCCCTCAAGGAGGACGTGGGGGCGGGTCGGCCCCGCGTGTGCCATGACTAGCCTCGCGGCCTCGAATATCGGGGAGAGATCGACCCTATCGGTGTACGGGTTGGCCCCGGGGGCACCCGCCACTGCTATGCGTGTCTGGACCATGAACCCTAGCGAATGGAGGACCCCAGTCAAGGCTAGTTGGGTTAGGGTGGCCTGGTCAGGGGCCGAATGCAGCTCACCCCCAGAGATACGGTGAACACCGAGCAAGGCGGCCACCGCGTCGACTCCGGCGGCTACTATGGTCGGCGGTATGTCGCCCCAGGTGACTCTTGACAGCACCACATGTAGGAGGGGCACTCTATGCTGGTTAGCCAGTGGAGCCGGGAGGATGACCTCTCCGGCGTCCCCGCGGGCCATAGCCAGGCCTGGAGTCATCAATGCGAGGAGGGGGAGGGCGCAGAACCATTGCATGCAGACGATCGGGTCGGGTGTGTCATGAGTGGGTTGGCCGACGGCCAAGGAGCGGACCACCACCTGTACGAGGGCGGCGGGGGCGATGCCTGGGAAGGTGTGGCGCGCGAGGACGGCGATGTCGGCCGGACGAAGGGCGAGGCGGGGCGGGGCGGGGGTGGGACTCAGGGTAGGTGCTCGCTCGAGGGCATGGAGGGCACGGCCGGCGATGAGTG
>PPCM01000522.1_pt1 | contig 31515 bp, 29 predicted proteins | sample 1555541 | NCBI WGS metagenome assembly PPCM01 (sample SAMN05284479, study PRJNA326546) | Marine sediment metagenome, whole genome shotgun sequencing project. | isolation source: marine sediment | place: Germany: Wadden Sea | collected 2012-09-05
TATCTCGCTCTAAAGCTTCAGGCGCTTTGAATTCAGACCCATTATCTGTGAGGATGACAGGGAACGTCTTTTGAAATACATCCTTGCCTAAGCCCTCATAAAACTGATCAAAAACCTGCTTTACTGCATCCCCAGTGCATGCGTCAAGCAGAAATGCCAGCATTAGAGAACTGTTTCGAAAGAACAGTGTCAGGAGCGATTTGCTCCCCTTTGTGCCGTGTACAGTATCCATTTCTACAACGTGCTTTTCCGGATGTTTTTCCATAAAACTGTTGAAGTCCTCATATGTTCTATCGATTCGATGGGCAGCTCCTCTATCAGATACTTTTGGCTTTTTCTTTCGTGGTTTATACTTAACTTTCCTTGGCAAGTCAATGTTTCTTGCTGTAAATAGATTTTGATCAAAGTATGCGTAAAGGGTCCGTTCAGAACATTTTATTTCATGCTTGTGGTGGGCGTAAATATGCACTAATGATTGTCCCTTTAGGATTAGTGGTGAGATCAATGTATCAAGCTCAGTTAGTTCCTCTGCTGTTCTGGCAATACCTTCGCGTGAAGTCTTCAAAACATCTGTATAGTTGGCTTGTGCTACCTTTGCACGATATCCATACTTCTGGAGTCGGCAGCTTATTTTTCGAGTACAGCCATTGCATACGTGTGGGAATCGCGTAAGTTTGACACAGCTTTTGGGCGTATACTCAGGACAAATTCTATAACAGTTTAGAGTTGAGCATTTTTTACAAAGCTGATCACAAGCTTTAGAACATATGTGTTTACGTACACACAGCTTACGGTTTTTGCAGCTTGTGAGTTCAACTGGTCTAGCTTTTCCAATAGTCACTCTGTTTCTCTTCACTTCTTTCGAGATCGTTGTCGCATCTTTTCCAAAATGTTTTGCTATCGCAGAAAGCGAATAATTCTCGTTCAGAGCATCCTCAATATAGTTTCTATCTTCTAGTGTTAGATGTTTTCCTTTAGTTGTCATTATCATCATCTCCTGGTTCATCAGGATAGATATCTATGACAGTATACTAGATTTCATGCAAGACTAACTTCTGTTTGCAACACTAACTTCCGTTTGACCTCGTAAACGGAACTTACTTTTTCATTTAAGGCCCAAATGTGTAATTTGCATAGACGAATCTCTTTATAGTGGTAATATGTGGTTGTAAAGGTATTTAGTAGAATCACGTATAAATAAAGGAGATTTTATGAGAAAAGTATTGAGTTTATTATTAACATTAACATTATTGGTTAGTAGTTCAGCTGCATCATTTGCATCTGAGATATACCAAACCAAAGACAGCAATTCAATATCTGTTGAAAGAACAATAGATGGGAAGTATGTTTTATCAAAAAAATCTGGAGAAGTAGCTCGACGTTGTGAAGAAGATGGAGTATATCAGTTATCTGATGGAACATTATTGTCTTTAACAGGAACAAGCCAATTACAGCAAGTTGAGAAGGTGAGTTTTCAGTTAACAGATGAAGCAAAATTGAATTATGTCCTACAAAATCATAATCTTCCTAAGGAAGTACAGGAAGGCTTGATTTCTTCATCAAATAAAGCAATCGCAACTAATAATCAAAATGCTAGAATTAGTCTTGTCGTACCGTACACTCCAATGACAAGAGGTACACAAAACATCTATTACACATACAATGGAAAGCCAATGAGAGATTTTACAATATTTTCATTTGGTGAGAACACAGGATATGAGTACATAGAAAATGGAACAAAAAGTCGATCATTCGCAGAATTTACAAGTTCTGCTGTAATTACAGGTCTGGGATTTGTAAAACATGTTTCATTAATTGCTGGTGGTGTAAGCATTTTCTCAGCTTGGGAATCCTATGTAGGAGATACTAATTTCTCAGGTAGATCATCTGACTTTGTTCAAGCATTGGTTAACTATGATGTTAGTACAAAATATACTTATGTAGACATAGGTAATGGATGGGAGATTGGCCTTACTTCACAAAATGTATATATAAACTACATAAAAACTGTGCAGTATTATGCAGATTCAACATTTAACGAATCGTATTACACTGATTATTCAATACGTAAAACTGTAACATCTCCGAACTTCTTTAATCCAGCTCCAGTAGCAATAAATCACATTCTAAATCCAATGAATGAAACGTTGAAAATGGAAGTTGGCGATATGACACTTCATTTCTAAATCGATTGACTCAATTGCCTATACGTTGACACTTAGTCAGCGTATAGGTCTTTGTTGTAATAACAAAGAAAGGAGTTTTGATGATTATCATGACATGAAATTCATCAAAACATTATAAATTATGAAAAAATCAATACTTATTTTAGTTGTAATACTCTTAGTTTTCTTAGCCTACAATAATTACAATGATAGACCACGATATATCTTAGCTGATAGTGATATTGTTAGGCAGTTAAGAATTAACGATGTTAATGTTGAACAAGGTGAAATTTTGAAAGAAGTGACTTCATTGCTCCAGTCTCATCAATATGGAAACAAAAGTAGAAACTTACGTCTTGATCAGGACGATGTTGTAATCTATAACATAAGCTTTATGTACGGTGAAGAACTTCGTCATATAGTTTTAGGAGATGTAGATGTAATTTATGAGTCGTCAGAAGTATATTTTGAAGTGCTACAAGGCGATAAGTTACAGCAATCTTTTACTTTGTTGTTGAGTGAAAAGGAAAATTGAATTTTAATTTTATAGGAGCTTTAGAATCCACATTTACCACCCTATAACATATAAGTTCCCAACATGCCCTTAAATAGAAAAATTTAGGGGCTTTTATACGCTCAAAATGTTGGAATAGAGTATATGAAATAGACTTAGAGGGGTGCGGCGGAAACGTTAGCTAAAAGTGCGACCAGCGCTTGAAATAAAAGCAATAAGCTGCGCTATGGGCAGCCTAAGTCGGAAGACTTTTGGGCTACTCAATCCATTTTGGGTAACCTTATCTTCGGGTGCGTTGCGGGTAACTGCGAGGTGCTAAGCCGAGGGGACAATGTGGAAGATCTGCGAGCCTATAGCGGATGGACTGCTAAGGTAAATTCATCACTATGATTAAATTAAATGAATCACTGTAAGCTTCGTTAAACGTGAGCAGGGAAATAAGGCTGAAACCCTGTAACCAAAAGGTGCGAGCTGTGGGTGTATGACTTTTTATATCATACATCAAATGGACAGAAGCTCCGGAGTAAAGGTGGAATCTAAGGTGATGTGAATTGGCCAGAGTGTAGAACTGGGTAAGACCGTCGATTCCTCATACGAGGTAGGCTATTCGCAAGAATAGTACAATGTTAGCGGTTAAAGGATTCTGGAGAAAGCGAATGCTATTTTGTAATGAGGTAGATAGGGATTCAAAATTTGTCCTGATGCGAAAGTATGCAGACTTCCAGAAGGTCGTTTATGGTTGGAAGCAAATAGAAATCTATGAACGGAAGAGAGCCAATGAGATCCTAAAGATCAGGCGCTTCCAAATCATAAAGACGAATAGACTCAATTTGTGAAAGATCAAAAGTATTACTTTGCCAAGACTGATGTGGGCTTGGTTATAAATGGCTTGAGCCGTATGAGGTGAAAGTCTCACGTACGGTTCTTAGGGGAGAGTAATCTCCCTGACTTACCCGACTATAGTAGAAGTTAATGCCAAGAAGAGGTGAAGCATGAAGATAGCAAAAGACATTATTATGTATGTAGTTGTATTTTCTATTGCGATTGGAATTGCTGAACTCGCAGGGATAAGTGAGTTCGTATTATTGCCCTGGAGTTGGTTTGTCATAATGGCTGTGAGAACTTATCGAGGTGATTTTGAAAAAGTAGAGAATAAGAAATTTGAACTGTCAAAACTATTTGCCATGTCAGTGATACTTTCGACTTTGGCGTTGGTTGCAGATCTGTTTTGGTATTAAGTCGAACATTAAGATTTCAAAGTTGCTACTAGACACCACGTAAACCAGCTAATACTTGTCAAGAATTAAAATATCATAACTATTTTCACCATAAATATTAACCAATTAATGAAGGAGTGCTTACTGTTGAATAGTAGCACTCCTTTTGATTACTAATTTCTATTTTTTTCTCTGAATCGTCTTACTTTTGCAACGTTATTGCATTTTCCTGAGCAATATTTTTTGTTTTGATTTTTGCTTTTATCAAGGAAATAGAACTGACAATCCTTAACACCGCATTTTCGAATTCTAGAGATCATTTTTTTGCTGATAGACTCTATTAGTTCAATAATGATAGTTGCGACCAATCTATCCTGACGTGAGGAGGTAGAGAGTAATTCAACAGTTGGTTTGCCTTCTAACAAGGTGAGCTGGTTATAGAATGTGGCCTTACTCAGGCATTTGTTTAGGAAGTCCATCTGCTTGTCTACTGCAATGCCTTCAAAAACATTTATAACTATACTTCGAATCTCTTTTAGAGTAGTCACTAATTCAGGACTTAGATCATAAATTAGTAAATCATTTGCGTAGTTAAGATTCTCATTGATCCATTTACAATCACTTAGTACATCAATATCTTTATGATTAGCAAACCAGATTGAGTTGGCTAAATTCAAAATTAAATTACATCGCATTACGTAACCTCCTAAAACTATATTGATAGTTACAAAAAGTAGTGGTATATTGTTATTATAACATGCTAAAGCTTATTATGGTGGTTACGGAGGTTTATATGACAATTGTATTAAAAGGCGTGCCTTCAAATATTGGAGCATTAAACATTGGTACTGAATCGGCACCAAAGTTACTTAGAGAGGCAAACTTAGTGAGCAAACTAAGTTTATATCATGATGTTGTTGATTTAGGAGACGTAAAGCTACCAAATGACTTAATAAGACATAATGTTTCACCAGTTCGAAATTGGCCATCTCCTAAGATTGTATGGGAGGCGACAATAAATCAGTTGTCCTCATGTTTTGCTGAGTCTGACTTTACTATTATAATGGGTGGTGGTTGCAGCATATTCACAGGAGTTTTCAGTAAATTTCATCAGATATATGGTGATCAGTCTAAAATTATCTCAATAGATCATCATATAGATATCAAAGAACCAAACTCAGAAATTTGCATGGGTGCAACAGCTTATACGCATTGGTTCCTAACGTCTACGAATCAATGGTTTGGGAAACCAGTAGGATTCACTAAGGAAGGAATTATTGCCTTAGGTTATAGTGAAGACACTATAAAGGAAGGTTACGATATAAGTAGTATTACTTCTTACAGTAAAGAAGCTATTTCAAGTATTGGTGTGAACGATGTAGTGAAAAAAAGTCTTATTAACTTGAACTCTGACGACAAAGTTATTGTACATTTAGATTTAGATGTAATAAATGAGGACGATTTAGAAAGCGTCTATATGCCAAGTCCTAATGGTATGGCCATTTCAACGGTTAGAGAGTTATTGAAAGGTATTGTTTCAGATTCAAGGGTACTAGGGCTAGTGATAACTGAGTTTTCTGGAGCATCTGAGAGTAGTGAAACTGATGCGAAGAAAGTTGTTGAACTTATAGGAAGTTTATTTGAGCAGTAGTAATTGGAAAAGTAATAGTAAAATCATCCCACAAAGCGCACATTCCCAACATGCCCTTAATTTGACAAAATTAGGGGCTTTTTCGCGCCCAAAATGATACAATAAAGTATACGAAATAGGGAACGTTCTAAACAATAAAATCCAAATTCAAATTTTATGAAGGAGCTATTATGATTATAAGAGATGCAGTTTCTGAAGATTTTTCTAGACTAAATGAGATATATGGACAAGTTGACTTATTGCATAGAGAAGCACATCCTAATAGATTCAGGAAACCAGAAATAATTGGACGACCAGGAGAGTACTACGAATCAGTTTTAGAAAATCCAGATGGCTATCTCTTAGTTATAGAGAATGAGGAATCAATAATTGGTTTTGCAGAAGCATATGTAAGATACGCATTAAATTATCCAATACTTCAGCCTAGAGAATGGCTTCTAATTGATGGTATTGCGGTTGACAAAACATATAGAAATTCAGGAGCTGGTCAAGCTTTGTTAAACGAGCTTATTGATAGAGCGAAAGCTAAAGGTATAGCTGAAGTGGAACTCAATGTCTATGAGTTTAATGCGTCTGCAATCAACTTTTACAATAAGAATGGATTCGAAAGTGTATGTAAAACGATGAGTAAGAGTATATAGGTATCAATTTATTTGTTGCAATAACGGAGGATGAGTTGTTGAAAAAAACTTTAGAAAAACCTTTTAATATTAGAATTGAAAAAGGAACAATTGAGTTTCTAAATGATTGTAAGGAAGCTTTGATTCATTCAGAACTAGGAAGAGTGTATTTTGAGAATGGAAATGGCGTAGAAGAAGCTATTCGAGAAGGATTAGAACAAGACAGTTTATATGTTGCCTTAATCGATGGAGCTTGTGCAGGTTTTATTTTTTATATACCCAAAGGTGCTTTCCATGCATTTTCTTATCTGCATTTAGTAGCCATAAAGCCTGAGTATAGAGGCAATGGAATAGGTACTAAGTTAATCACTTTTTTAGAAGAATTGGTATTTGAAAAAGGAAATAAATTATTTCTTGTGGTTGCAGACTTTAATCCTGAGGCCAAGAAACTTTACGAGCGCTTGGGTTACACTAAGGTGGGAGAGATACCGAGTCTATACCGAGAAGGTGTTAACGAGCATTTAATGATGAAAGAAAAATGATGAAAGAAAAATGATGAAAAAAAGTGATAATACATAAAATGAAAGCAATTAAATTAAGACTAAACGGAGATGAAAATGAAATCAAAACTGAAAAATAGAGGGAAGATAATTGAACTTTCAATACTGGTTGTTGTTCTGCTGCTTGTTTTGTCTGTAAAAGTGTTTGATTACTACTCAGATGACAATAGAACAGACAATGTATCTGTTAAACACACGAGCTCAAGTTCTGAAGGAACATTAGAAGATGTTACAACTGAAGCGGTTAAGATTGAAGCCAAAACTGTTCAAGTACACATTAAAGGTGAAGTTCTGATTCCGGGAGTTTATGAACTGGAAGAAGACAGTAGAGTAAACGATGTCGTCAAGTTAGCAGGTGGATTTACGAAAGATGCAGACGAAAGCCATGTAAATCTGGCTGCAAAGATCTATGACACACAGCAAATTAAAATCTACAAAATAGGGGAAACACCAGAAGTGGCAACTGTTCGACCGATTGGTTCTTGGACCCTTCAAGACCTAAATGAAGCTGATGCTGCGCAGCTAAAGGAAATCAGTGGAATAGGTGATTCCATGGCTGAAAAAATCATTACATATAGAGAATCGAACGGACCCTTTAACGAACTGGACGAGCTCATAAATGTCAGTGGTATTGGTGAAAAGAAGTTAGAATCCATTAAGCTTGCTTTTGAGAGTCATTAAGGGATTATTAGTTTAATCTATACATAAAGTTTAAGTATTAATATTTTCTATAGTTCAAATGTGAACTGGCTGAAAACAAGTTATAAAGTAGATTGAACTCCCACGGGTGTAAGTGATATAGTTGTGAATGGACACCCGAATTACACTCTTATATGTAACCACAGGAGGTGGGACTATGAGTCAGAAAACAATCCGTCTGACAGAACTAAGTCAAAGTTCTGGCTGAGCGGCTAAAATAGGTCCAGAAGACCTGGCACAGGTTCTGTGTCAATTACCCAAATTTGAAAGCGATAAATTACTAGTAGGACTCGAAACTTCAGATGATGCTGCGGTTTATCAAATAAATGAGAATCAAGCAATTATTCAAACACTAGATTTCTTCACACCAATTGTAGATGATCCTTATATGTTTGGACAAATAGCTGCTGCAAACTCTTTAAGTGATGTATATGCTATGGGTGGTGATCCCATTGTAGCTCTTAATATTGTTGGTTTCCCAACATGCCTCAATATGGATATTCTTACTGAAATCCTAAAAGGTGGCGCGGACAAAGTAAGAGAGGCAGGCGCACTACTTGTTGGTGGTCATACCATTGAAGACAATGAACCTAAATATGGTCTTTCAGTGACTGGAATGATTCATCCTGACAATGTTCTTGCAAATGCAAGTGCCCGTATAGGAGACGACCTGATCATAACAAAACCGATTGGTGTTGGTGTTCTGAACACGGCAATTAAAGCAGATCTACTTGAAGAAGAACGTATTAAAGAAGCCATGCGTGTAATGGCAACACTGAACAAATATGCTGCTGATACCATGAAGCCTTTTGACGTTTCTGCATGTACAGACATAACAGGGTTTGGCCTTGCGGGTCATATTCTTGAAATGGCTGAAGGCAGCGATGTAACCATTAAAATCGTTACTAAAAATGTTCCGATCATTGATGGTGCACGAGAGTTTGCTTCTATGGGATTAATCCCAGCTGGCGCATACAAAAATAGAGACTTTTCTGGTCACAAAATTAGCATGGCAGATGAAATCGAATCTGACATTCAAGATATTTTATATGATCCACAAACATCGGGTGGTTTGTTGATTGCTGTTCATCCAGATCAAACAGAAGACATGTTAAAAGAACTTGCCAAGAATACTGACACAGAGTTTGCTGTTATTGGCAAAGTTGTAGAAAAGGAAGAACTGCCTATTTATTTCGTATAAAATATGCTGTTAGACATCAAAAAACACTAGAAGATCAATGAACTGTAACAATTTCAAGAAAATCCGTAAGGGTTTTCTTTCGTTTTTGTCACAAAGTCTAATTTCTGAAGGTTGAACCACATCAGATGGTTTTAAATATGTTATAATGACTCTGGAAAATAGTGAGGATTTGTAAATTGAAAAGTTTTAATATTCCACTATAATCTACCAAAACATTCTATAGGATTGGAGTACTATTCATGAAGAAAGCTCTATTCGCTCAGTTGCCGAAGGTTGACGAACTTTTGGAAAATGCTGATGTAAAAAAATTGGTTGACACTATGTCTAGAACGGTTGTTGTAGACAGCATTAGAGAAAGTATTGACCAAGTTAGAAAACAAATTGCAAAACTTTCAAACGATGAAGTTGAAGGGTTTAAGATCAAAATTGAAGACATCATAAACCAGGTGATTGATAAATCAACTGAAAAGGATGCTTACCACTTAAAGCGTGTTGTAAATGCAACGGGCGTGGTGCTTCATACGAATCTAGGAAGATCAATGATCTCCAATGAGTTCAGTGAACATTTAGGTGAAATCGCTTGTTCATACTCAACACTTGAATTTGATACTAACAATGGTAAACGCGGGTCGCGTTATAGCCATGTTGAAGATATAATCTGTGAACTTACAGGTGCAGAAGCAGCGCTTGTGGTAAACAATAATGCAGCTGCAGTTATGCTTGTCCTTAGCACGCTGTGTGAAGGCAAAGAAGCAGTGGTTTCGCGTGGACAACTTGTTGAAATCGGTGGCTCATTTAGAATACCAGAAGTTATGCGCTGGTCAGGTGCTGACCTAGTTGAAATTGGTACAACAAATAAAACACATTTAAGAGACTATGAAAGAGCCATTACAGAAAATACTGGGGTTCTTTTAAAGGTGCATACAAGCAATTATAGAATTTTAGGATTTACAAAAGAAGTCTCAGTAGAGGAGCTTGCACCACTTGCTAAGAAGCATAACATTCCTCTTGTTGAAGACATTGGCAGTGGATCACTCATTGATTTCTCGAAATATGGTTTAAGCAAAGAGCCAACGGTACAAGAGGCCATTGAGGCCGGTGCAGACGTTGTTACATTTAGTGGTGACAAAATGTTGGGTGGACCACAAGCGGGAATCATTATTGGTACAAAAGAGTACATTGAGGACATGAAGGCTAACCACTTAACAAGAGCCCTTCGTGTTGATAAAATGACGCTTTGTACTTTAGAAGCAACATTAAAACTATACAGAGATGAAGTAAGAGCGATAGAATCCATTCCAACACTGCGCATGTTAACAATGCAGGCAGACGTGTTAGAGGAAAAAGCCACTTATCTGGAAAGTATGGTTAACGAAAAAATTAAAACATTTAATATAAAAGTTGTTAAAGGTGCATCAGAAGTTGGTGGAGGATCAATGCCACTGGAAAAATTGCCGACATACTTATTGTCTGTAACGCATGATGTATTATCTGCAAACAAAATTATAAACGGACTACGCGACTTTGACATGCCTGTTATAGCACGTGTTGAAGACAATAAAGTTCTATTTGACCCAAGAACTCTTTTAGAAGATGAATATGTGATCGTGGCAAATGCACTTGCATCACTTGAGCAGGAGGCGTAGTATGACGAATGTTGTAATAGGCACAGCGGGTCATATTGATCACGGTAAAAGTGCACTTATTAGAAGACTGACGGGTATAGAACCAGACAGATGGGAAGAAGAACGTAAACGTGGTATCACAATTGACTTAGGTTTTGCATTCTTTGATCTGCCGAGTGAAAAACGTGCTGGTATAGTGGATGTACCTGGTCATGAGAAATTTGTAAGAAACATGCTTGCTGGTGTCAGTGGTATTGATTTGGTTCTACTGGTCGTTTCAGCTGAAGAAGGTGTAATGCCTCAGACTCAGGAACACCTTGACATCCTTAATATACTTGAAGTTAAAAGAGGCATTGTTGTTTTAACTAAAAGTGACCTGGTTGACGAAGAGATGATTGAACTTGTTAAAGAAGATGTAGCAGAACACTTAACAGGAACTTTCTTAGAAGGCCAACCAATGATTCCAGTTTCATCAATTACAGGTGCAGGAATTGACACACTTATAGAACAAATTGACGAAATGTCTAAAGATGTTGAAGACAAACCAGATCATATCCCTGCCCGTCTTCCAATCGATAGAGTATTCTCATTACAAGGTGTTGGTACTGTAATTACAGGCACACTTGTTGAAGGTAAAATAAATCAAGACGATATTCTTACAGTTTTCCCTGAAGGTAAAGAAGTGAGAATACGTAAAATACAAAATCACAACCTAGATGTTACTGAAGCTTATGCTGGACAGCGTGTGGCTCTTAACTTAACAGGTATAGATAAAAGTAATCTTCATAGGGGCGATGTCCTAGCAAAAGAAGAGTCTATGAAATCGACAATGATGTTAGATGTTGACTTCTCTTTGTTAAAATCAGCACCACGTCCATTAACCAACTGGACGCGACTAAGGCTTTATCAAGGAACAAAAGAAGTCCTGTGCCGAATTGTTCTTTTAGATAGAGAAGAGCTTCAGCCAGGTGATAGTTGCCTTGCTCAGTTACGTTTAGAGGACAATACAGCATGTAAATATGGTGATCGATTTGTTGTTAGACTGTATTCACCACTGGTAACTGTTGGTGGTGGTAAAATACTTGACCCCAATGCAGTGAAACATAAAAGATTTAAAGATGATGTGTTAGATGACCTCCTGGTTAAACTTGAGGGTGACCCAAAACAAATCGTCGACGGTAACCTCTACAAACACAGTTCTGATTATCCTAAGGTTGAAGATATTGCAGGTCAGTCGGGATTAGCTGCTGAACTTGTAAAAGGTCACTTAGATGAAATGTTAGAAGAAGGTTTAGCCTTCTCATTCCCATCAGGTGAGTGGATCCATAACTCATATTTAGAGAAAATTGAGTCTGAAATTATTGAAAGACTGAATGAATATCACAAAAAGAATGCTTTAAAGCCTGGAATGCCTAAAGAAGAACTGCGTAATAAGGTTTTAGGTGGGGTAAAAAGTAAACTAGCAGATGTGATCTTTGAAAGACTAAAGGCAAATGAACTTATAGAAATCAAAGGTGCCATTGCTTCACTGAGTCAATTTGAGATCCGCCTTAATCCAAAGCAGAAGGAAAAGATGGATAAGATCACAGCCTTCTTCAAAGAGCATGGGGTTAAACCTCCTGCTGTGAGTGAAGCTGAGATACAGCTTGGATTAGGAAAGAAAGACAGAGATTTGTTAGATATATTATTTGTATCAGAAGCGCTTATTCGTATTACAGATAAAATATGGATTGATGGAGATTGTTTAAGAGATTCCAAAGATAAGCTACTGGCTTACTTAAACGAGAATCAAAAGATCAACCTAGCTGAGTTTAGAGATCTAATCGGTACATCTAGAAAGAATGCAGTTGCACTCCTTGAACATTTTGATGCTGAGAAGCTGACAAAACGTCAAGAGGATTATAGAGTACTTCGATAAATCAAATATATAAACATTAACAGAGTGTTTGTATAAATGCACATTTGAAGCATTTATTCAGCACCAATGTATGAAACATGAGGGATGGTGGAAAAATGTCAGAGAAAATTCTAGTAGTTGATGACGAGCCGATTCTGCTAAAAGGTCTTAAGTTTAGTTTAGAACAAGACGGTTATAATGTTGAAACTGCCATTGATGGTAACGAAGCTTTTGAAAAGATAATGAACAATAACTATGAGCTAGTCGTTCTTGATTTAATGCTTCCAGAAATTGATGGATTAGAAGTATGTAAAAAAGTACGTGAAACTTCAATGGTTCCAATTATTATTCTTACAGCAAAAGGTGATGATTCAAGCAAGGTACTGGGTCTAGAGTATGGTGCAGATGATTACTTAACTAAGCCATTTAACATTCTAGAGCTTAAAGCAAGAATAAAAGCAATTCTTAGACGTGTACAAGTAAACGAAAAGCAAACAGCTACAAGCGTTATTAACGTGGGTGATTTCTCAATCAACACATTGGGACGTAAAGTAACTGTAAATGGTCGTGACGTAAACCTAACAGCAAAGGAATTTGACCTGTTACTGCTTCTTGTTATGAACCGTGATAAAGTATTCTCTAGAGAAGAACTTCTTGAAACAATCTGGGGTTACGAGTATTTTGGTGACGTTCGTACAGTAGACGTACATATTCGTCGATTAAGAGAAAAGATAGAAAGAAATTCTTCCCAACCAGAATACATTCTAACCAAATGGGGAGTTGGTTATTATTTTAAACACAAGTAAATGGTTTATAAGCATTAGGTGGAAACTTGTTTCCACCTATTTGTTATTAATCCTATTAACCTTAACGCTCATGATTTCATTTATTAATGAAACGCTTAAAATCAATGCAGTGAGCGATATGCAGATCAATTTACTCACACAGGGAAATATAATTGCAGATGATGTTGCACCAGATTTTTACCGTCTGGGGATATCAAGCACAAGAAGTTATGTTGAGAGTGTAATTAAAAAATACAGTCTTGATTTGGATGCAAGAATTTTGATTCTAAATGAACATGGCCTTGTACAGCTGGACTCTTATGACAAGATGGTCGGTCGCAATTTCAAACATTTAACTGAAGTTAGTGAATCACTTAAGGGACAACCTTCAGCAGAACTTTACCATACAACAGACGTCGGTAAGATTATGTATGTTACAGTTCCAATTACGCAGAGACAAGACATTATTGGATCTGTTCTTATCTCAGCCTCAGCTGAACATATATTCAAAAACATATCATCGGTTATTCAAAAAATATTATTGTTGTCTTTGCTTGGAATTCTTATTACAGGTATTGTCAGCTTCATTTTCGCGGACATTTTCTCTGCGCCTATTGAGCGTATGACAGAGGTTGTACGGGCAATAACAAGAGGTCAGCATGACAGAAGGGTATATGTGCGTGGTAACGACGAGCTTGCCAATCTAGGGAATGCTTTCAATCTCATGTTAACAAGGTTAGAGCAAGTAGATGAAAGACGTAAACAGTTTGTTTCTAATGCCTCACATGAACTAAGAACCCCAATGGCATCCATGAAAATCATTTCAGAGACTTTGCTGTCTCAGGAGCAGTGGGACGAAGGGGTCTATCGTGAGTTCCTTGGAGATATAGACCATGAAGTGACAAGGCTGAATAAAATAATCGATTCACTTCTTTACCTGGTTGATATCGAGAAAAAGGAATTGCAGCTTGAATATCAGATATCTTATATGAATTATATGGTTGAGAATGTAATGAAACAGCTAGCACCCCTTGCAAAAAAGAAAAATATTACATTGAGTTTTGATGATTCTGAGAAAATTCAGATCGAAATCGATAAAGGAAAAATTCAGCAGTGTATTATCAATATACTTGGAAATGCAATTAAGTATACACCTGAAAATGGATCTGTCGATGTTGACTTATACAGAATTAAAGAGAATGTGGTTATTAGAATCAGCGACTCTGGTATCGGTATTCCAGAAGAAGATTTACCTCATATCTTTGATAGATTCCACAGGGTGGATAAAGCACGTGCAAGGGCAACGGGGGGTACCGGTCTAGGCCTTGCAATTGCACAGCAAATCGTTCAGCTTCACCAAGGTCGAATTTATGCTGAGAGTGAGCTGGGTGTCGGTACAAAAATGTATATTGTGTTACCATACAAGTTAGACATATAGGAGGATAAGATGAAGAATTCATTAAAGTTTGTTTTCGTCAGTGTCTTTGTCTTTTCGCTTATTCTTCTAAGTTTTACGAATAGACTTAACCTGAAAATACTGGATGAGCAAGATGTGATTGCCCCAAATCCAGTGAGCATTAAACTTAATTCCAAATTGTATTTTGTTTTTGGAGACAAGCTAAGAAGCGAAGACCGTGTGATCGAGTTTACCAATGAACAATTTGAACTGGGAATTGCTGAGGAACTTGTAAAAGGTCCCAAAAACAGAGTTTACGAAACACCATTCTCTCAACAATCTAAAATACTATCCGTTGAATTAATTGATAATATTGTCTATGTTAATCTGTCCAGCGACTTCTCAAACGAGGCATTTTGGATGGGTGAACGCCAAGAATTGTTTATATGGTCTATCGTAAACACCTTTACGGAACTTGAAGAAGCCTACAGCGTTCAGATCCTTGTTGAAGGTAAAAAACTGAATGTTGATATGGGCGGGTTTACAATGATGGAACCCCTACCAAGAATCGAAGACTTTATTTACGTTAAAAAGCAACACCCAAGTGACGTGGTCATAAACTTCCTTGATAGCGTGTATTTGAAAAGATTTGATATAGCTTATGATCATATCGATTCAAAAAGTAGGGCACTCTTACGTTATAAAGACTTTGTGGAGCTCATGGATGAGTATTATGATAGATTCTATGGCTATCAAAGGGGTATCTATTTTACACAGGATTTTAAAGACAGCAAAGTTGTGCACGTAAAGTATATACGAAACAATGACTTGTTTTTAGATGATGGTATAGCTCCAGATGGACAACCTATTCAAGCAGAAGTATTTGATTACTGGGAACTTATTGAAGAAGATGGCATTTGGAAAATTAATTTTAGGAACTACTAGTACAAACATATTGCAGTGATAATTTGAATGTAAATCGTTGAGGGAGTGATACGATGGAAGAGCTAAAAATAAGAGCAACTGATTCTTTAAGAATTCACTATACAACAGTCGGTAAAGAGTACCCTGTTTTAGACCTAGATGACGAGTGTTACAAAATTGAAGATGACAGAGGCAAGTTTAACTGGGTTCCTCGTAGATATTTTGAAGTTGTAAAATAAAAATTGTAAGAAATTACATGTGATTTACCAGAAGATGCAGACCTGCAATGAGTCTGCATCTTTTTTATTTCACTACTTTTACATTTACGATGATTCATCTTTTTAATCCTTTGAAATCGGGTAGGTATGTAGTAATAATTAGAAGAGTAAGGACTCTTTCGTCAATGGGAGGAGCTGAAAAAATGCTAAGAGTGTTAGAAAAAGGCCAAATATTACTTATAGCAGATGATTCAAAAATTCAGAAGACGGTAGAACGTGGACTTGAAAACGAAGGGTACGAAGTTTTTATTGCTCAAACAGAAGATCAAGCGCTTTTTCAGCTATACGATGAGGAACCTGTTTGCATCGTTATTGACCTAAAAATGCGCAGTTCAGTAGGCATGCACACCTTTGATAAACTGATGAAACATGAAGAGTGGAAGATCATTCCTAAAATTGTCTTGTCCGAGGACACAGATATTATTAAGTATTTGGACAACTTTGATCTCACATTTGTTGAAAGTGTTGCTGAACCAGTTAAACCACTCATACTGAGTAGGAGGGTAGACTCAATTGTTCTAAAACGTAGCAATTCAGTTGAACTGGGAAAGTGTATAGGTAAGTCAAAGTCTACAGATCAAATAATTAGTGAAGCTGAGTCAACCATTCAAACACAACAAACGAAAATTGAGAAGCTAGATAAAGAGATCTCAAACATTGTTGTTAAAGACGCCTTAACCAACCTGAATAATCGCAAGTCATCAATGCAAAGAATTGAAGAAGAGATTGCAAGACATGATAGAAATGGATTACATTTTTCTTTGATCCTATGTGATGTTGATAACCTTCATAATGTTAATGCCAAATACGGCAGAGGTGCTGGAGACGTTGTGATTAGAAAAGCGTCAGAACTTGTAATTCACGGTAAAAGACAACAAGATTTTGCAGCCAGGTGGGAGGGCGGTGAGTTCCTACTATTACTCCCTGACACAGACTTAGAAGGGGCCATAATCTTTGCTGAAAGGGCTAGAAAACGAGTAGAAAACCATACATTTAGAGTGGATGAAACCCATTTCTCAATTTCCATGACCTTTGGTGTAATTTGTTATGATAAAACGATGCCATCAGATTTGTTTGTGACATTGGTTGATCGCGCACTAAAAAAAGGGAAGGACAAAGGAAGAAATAAAGTGGTCACAGCAGACACACTATAATAACCATTCCATATGCAAAATATTCAGTTAATAAGCCCTGTAAGTCTTGCAATATGGGTAAGATGTGTAGTATTATGAAGTTGGCCTTAAGTTGTGTTGGAATTACAGCTCTACCTTTTTTGGATTAATTTGACTAAATATTGCACTTCCGAAATGGTATTCGTGGTTTGTAACAATGATTAAGGACTAAACTAAATTCGGAGGTTCAATTATGATGACAGGTACAGTAAAATGGTTTAATGCAGAAAAAGGTTATGGGTTCATTACACCAGAAGAAGGCAATGACGTATTCGTACACTTCTCTCAAATTCTTAAAGATGGATATAAAACTCTTGAAGAAGGCGAAAAAGTTGAGTTTGCAATTGCTGATGGTCCAAAAGGTCCTCAAGCTGAAAGTGTAACTGCTCTTTAATTTATTCTATGAAAATGAATCAGGCCCTGATCGATGTGGAAACACTTCTGTCAGGGCTTTTATCATGCCCTTCTGAAATTTTCCTATTGCATTTTCAAATTTGAGTGATTATAATACTGAATAATCATAACGGAATGTGAATAGATATAGGAGGGGCGAATGAATATTCAACTTAGGTATGACAAACGCGAGTTAGAAGTATCGGTTGCTGAAAAGAATTTAAGCAGTATTTTGATGCCGAAAGAGTACAAAAAAATATTAAGCGAAGAAAGCATAATCAAAACTGCAATACATAATCCAATTGAGAGTGATCATCTAGAAAATATTGTTAAAAAAGGCGAAACAATAGCAATCGTAACCAGTGACATTTCAAGACCCATGCCCAGCTATAAAGTGCTTCCCTATCTTGTGAGTACATTAGAAAAATCAGGGGTCCAGCATAAAGATATAATGGTTGTGCTGGCACTTGGGAGTCATAGAAATCATAGTGAAGATGAGAAAAAGAAGCTTGTTGGTGCACAAATCTATGACAGCGAAGTTCAGATAATAGACAGTGACATGAATAATTGTGTAAACCTTGGCACATGCAATAATGGAACTCCAGTTGACGTGTTTAAACCAGTTATAGATGCTGACAGGGTCATTTGTCTAGGCAACATAGAATACCATTACTTTGCGGGTTATAGTGGTGGGGCCAAGGCAATTATGCCAGGTGTTTCTAGCCACAAAGCCATCCAGGCCAATCATAAAAACATGATACATAAGAATGCTATGGCAGCAAATTTAGACACCAATCCTGTACGTCAAGACATTGACCAAGTACCTGATTTTATGACAATAGATTTTATTATTAATGTTGTATTAGACACACAAAAGAACATAATTGGTGCCTTCGCAGGCCACTGGAAAGAGGCGCATAGACAAGGGTGCAAGTTCCTTGATGACATATACGGATTGAAGCTTGATCATAGAGCGGAGATTGTACTTGTCTCTCCTGGTGGATATCCAAAAGACTTAAATCTTTATCAAGCTCAGAAGGGCCTCGATAATGCTAAACATGCTGTCACCGACAATGGAACTATAATTTTATGTGCCTCAGCAAAAGAAGGTTTTGGTGAAAAGAATTTTGAAAAATGGATGTTGGAAATGGACGCAGGTCAGCGCGTAAAATCAATTTCAGAAAAGTTTGTTCTAGGAGGTCATAAGGCTGCTGCTATTGGACAGATTCAAGAGAAGGCAGATATTTATATAGTGACAGATTTGGATAAATCAATTGTAGATCAAATCGGTTTTGTATATTTTGAAACACTTGATGACGCGCTTGAACAAGCCATGAAGAAACACGATGAAAAATTTGAAACAGATGCAAAAATTATCGTCATGCCTTCAGCTGGATCGACACTTCCAATCGTTAATAACCGAGCAACATAACAGTTTAGAGAAAATTTTATAAAAATAATTCATAAACAGTTTTTACGTTGGATAGGGTCATAAAATTGAAAAAAGACCCATACGTATGCTTTGCTATTGCACTATTTATGCGTAATGTTGATTTATTTTAACATCTAAAATATAAGAACAAAATCTGAATAATATAAAAAAAGATTCGGAAACTGTGTTGACAAGAATCTAAAACGATATTACAATGATTTAAAATTTGAATATTAATACAAGCTATGAACAGTCAAGTAAACAAGTTTAATCATGTCAGAGAGCTGATGGTTGGTGTGAATCAGTATGTTAAATTGTTGAATCTAACTGGGAGCTGTGTGGAGATAAACCCACACCGGAGAATGTGTTCTTCGTTATCTTAATTAAGGCATAACCTTGGCCAAGGTTGTGTGAACAAAGGTGGCACCACGTGGATTATTCCCCGTCCTTTTAGTATAAAAGGACGGGGTTTTTGTATCTAAAACTATGCGCATAGTGAAAACAGTATAAAAGCTGTTCGGTTCTCAAAATCTAATTTTAATCAGTCAAATGTGTGAGGTGGAAGACATGAATATGAATAAAGTGATCGTCGCAGAAAGAATTGCAGACGAAGCCATAACGTTGTTAAAGAAGAATGCAGAAGTAGATATCCGAGTAGGCATAGACCGTGAAGTGTTATTAGAGATTATTGATGAGTACGATGCAATAATTGTGAGAAGTGCTACACAGATTAATGAAGAATTAATGGAAAAGGCCAGCAAGCTGAAAATGGTTGGACGCGCTGGTAATGGTACAGATAACATAGACATTCCAGAGGCAACAAAGCGAGGTATTATTGTAGCGAATACACCTGAGAGTAATACCATGTCGGCTGCGGAACTGACAATAGGTTTAATCGTTACACAGTCAAGAAACATCCCTCAGGCAAACAAGTTTCTTAAGGATGGCCACTGGGGAAGAAATCAATTCAAAGGGTCTGAACTTTTCACAAAGACTTTAGGTATTGTTGGATTAGGTCGAATAGGTTCTCTGGTTGCTAAAAGAATGCAAGGTTTTGGTATGAATGTTATTGCTTATGACCCTTACATATCAGATGAAAGATTTAACAGACTGGGTGTAGACAAACGTGAAGAACTTGAAAGTCTTATTCAAGAGTCTGATTATATTACAGTACATACACCGAGAAACAAAGAAACCTTATGGATGATTAATGAGGACCACCTACCACTTATGAAAAAGGGTGTCCGTGTTACGAATGTGGCAAGAGGGGGCATCATAAAAGAAACAGCGATCCTAAAGGGCATTGAAGATGGTATTATTGCCAGCGCAGGAATCGATGTACACGAACAAGAGCCATGTGTTGACAATCCGTTGTTTGACCACGAAAATGTCATTGTTACCCCACATCTTGGTGCGAGTACACTGGAAGCCCAACTGAACGTTGGTATGACTGTTGCCAATCAAGTTATAAGTGGCTTAAAGGGAGAAATTGTACCCAATGCAGTAAATCTACCAGCCATTCACCGGGATGAACTTGAAGCAATAAAGCCTTACATCAAGTTGGCTGAAAAACTTGGTAAAATGTATTATCAAATTCAGAACGACACCATTGAAACAGTTAAGATTCAGTATTATGGTGAGCTGGCAAAACAAGAAACTGGAATGATATCTATAGCTTTTATGAAGGGGTTATTAGAGACAGTTATTTCAAATCGAGTGAATTACATTAACGCCAAAGTGATCGCTGAAAATAGGGGTATCATTTTTAAAGAGAAAAAAATAGATGAGTATTATGATGGATTCACAGAGTACATGCGCATCAAAGTAAAAACATCAACGGGGACCTTTACGCTTGGTGGCAACCTTTCAACAAAACAAGAAGGCAGATTGGTAGAGTTTAATGGTTATGAGGTAGATATCACACCAAAGGAAAATATGATTGTACTTCAAAATATGGACGTACCAGGCATGATTGGACATGTGGGTGTTATCCTTGGTTCTGAGAAAGTTAATATAGCAACGATGCAACTGGGACGTCATACGATCGGAGACAAGGCGATTATGCTGTTGAATGTTGACGAGGAAGTTGAAGCAAATTGTATTGAGAGGCTAGAGTCTCATGAGAATATTTTGTGGGCAAAAGCTATTAAACTGTAATGATTATAAAGAGTTTGTCATGAATTCTGTAGACTTCTGATATAATTAGGGTATATTGCATATACTAAATTATCTTTGGAGAGTTGAATATGACAAAAAGAATAATCGGTATAAAAAATGGACCATTTTTAGTTGAAAATGTTAGATTCCTAAAATCAGCATCTGGAAAGAATATTGAAGTTGAAGAGTCTTATACACTCTGTCGATGTGGAGAATCCATGGACAAACCATTTTGTGATGGTTTACATGAGATCTTTGAATATGAAGATGAAAAGGATCCTTATCGAACACCAGACCAAGTTGAAGTTTATAAAGGTGAGCTTATTACAATCTATGAGAATAGAGGCGTTTGTTCACATCGAGGATTCTGTTATGAAGACTTACCGCAAGTGTGGCGTATGGAAAAAGGCCTCCGTATAGACATGAGCGTTGTCAATACACAAGAGATGGTAGATAAAGTTATAGACATATGTAGAAGATGCCCTTCTGGTGCACTTAGCTTTAGTTTACCGAGTGAAGAACGTGACTTAGATGGATTCTCTGATGAAGGTACAATCTCTATTGCTCCAAGAAGGTATGGTTATGATGGTCCCTTTGAGGTGACAGGGGGCGTAGCGTATTCAGACGACGCGGGTAACAAACCTGAGTCAAAAGACCACTATGCACTTTGTAGGTGTGGGAAATCTAAAAATATGCCGTTTTGCTCTGGTGAGCACTGGAAGGCAAAGTTTTTAGATGAAAACAATGATGAAGAATGATACGTATATTTGTAAAGAAGGTGCTTGCACCTTCTTTATTTTTTTATTCTAAAGCATTCCTAAATAATACATGTAAGGAAAGTGACAGAAGGGCAATAAAAAAGTATAATGGTTATCTAGAGTTTAAAGAGATCTATCATTTGGAGTGAAAATATGCCTAAGGTAATAATCGCTGAAAAGCCTTCAGTAGCACGAAATATTGCTGATGCTATTCAGTCAAAACAAAGAAGAGACGGATACTTCATGGGCCCGGATTACATTGTGACATGGGCTTTTGGTCATCTGCTTGAACTTCTTGATACAAAAGAATACGATGAAAAAATGTCGAGCTGGAGAATGGACAACTATCCATTTATTCCTGAAAAATTTAAGTATAAAGTCAAAACGATTCAAGGAAGCCGGGATCAAACCGATGCCGGAGCAGCCAAACAGATTGCACTTATAAAATCATTGATAGAACAAGATGACGTTGATGGCGTTATTTCCGCATGCGATTATGACCGTGAGGGTCAGATCATCGGTGACATTATTCTTGACTATTTAGAAGTCGCCAAACCTGTCGAAAGACTTCTATTAAATGAATGGACACCCGACGAAGTCAAATCAGGTCTTGAAAAACTGATTTCCAATACAGAAATGGAACCCTTAAAGGATGCTGGGATCAGTAGACAATGGGCAGACTGGGTTATTGGTATTAACCTAACTTCTGTCGCAACGCTAAAATATCAAAGAGGGGCTGGAAAGGCTCTTAATATAGGAAGAGTATTGTTGCCTACACTAAAAATTATATATGACAGAGACATGGAAATTGACTCATTTGTCTCTGAAGAATTTCACAAGCTAAAGGCTAAGTTTAAGGCCGATGATGGAATTGAATATGAAGGGCTTTATACTCAAAATAAAAAAGACAAGTTTGAAAACAAAGCGGATCTTGAGATCATTAAAAATGCCCTTAAAAACAGTGAAGCTATAGTTTCAAGTAAACAGTCTGAAAAAAAGAAAGAATACCCACCAGTCTTGTTTAACCTTTCTGGCTTACAGGGTCAGATTACAAGTAAAAATAAAGGGTGGACTTCAGACAAAGTTCTTAAAGTTGCACAAAGTTTATATGAAAAGAAACACATAACATATCCTAGAACGGCCAGTTTAGCACTTGAAGAAACCTTGGTGCCAAAGGCAAAGAAGGTTCTTGAAATTGTTAAACGAGGCAAGTCGTATGAATCAGATGTGGCCTTCCATACTGGGACACGAGTATTTAATAATAAAAAGGTAGAGAGCCATAGTGCTATTATGCCAACATACATGGTGCCTAAGAATCTTCCTTTAGATGAAAAAATTGTGTACGAAGCAGTTGTGAATAGATTTATTATGCAGTTTATGCCTGTTGCAGAACATGAAGAAGCAAGCCTGGTGACAACCGTGTCTAAACCGGAAGGACAATGGGACTTTGTCTCAAAAGGCAGAATACAATTGGTTAAAGGCTGGAAAAAAGTTGAGGATGTGAAATCGAAAGATGTAGCCCTCCCAGCAGTGAACGTGGACGATACTGTCCAGGTTACAAAAGCGACTATAGAAACCAAGGGTACAAAACCGCCCAAACGGCATACTGAAAAAACACTTCTAAGAGTGATGGAAACCTGCGGTAAAAAATACAAAGACCAAGACTCTGAAGAAATGATTAATGCCATATTAACTGGATTTAGTATAGGCACGCCTGCCACACGAGCTGAGACCATAAATAAACTTAAGTTTGTAGGCTATGTGGGTATGAAGGGCAAGTCCTTATTTGTGACCGATATGGGAAAAAAACTGGTGGAGTACTTCCCAATTAAAGAGCTCTTTGATTTGGAGTATACAGGTCGTCTTGAAAAAACACTTTTCGAGATTGGTAAAGGGTCAGTTCCAAAGGCTGAGTTTATGGACAGAATTTTCACCTTTACTAAGGATGCAGTCCAAGCCATTAAAAAAGATGATTTTCACATAATTAATGTCATAGAAGATGATGAGAGCAGGTTTGCACAAGATGACGAGGACAAAGAAGTCCTTGGAAAGTGTCCGACCTGTGGAAGCGATGTTGTTGAAGGTGAAAAAGGGTTTGGATGTACCAACTGGCGTGGTGGATGTAAGTATGTTCTTTGGAAGAATGACAAATTTCTTGCGACCCTAGGGGTTCGAATGACTAAGCAAACAGTTATTAAGCTTCTGGAGAATGGCAAAGTTTATGGAAGCGGGTTGAAAAGTAAAAAAGGAAATACCTTTGCAGCCTTTCTTTCTTATCAGAAGAATGAAGAAAACGATTATTATAGCTGGAAAATGGAGTTTAGATCGTAATCTAACTAAATATACGATAACTATTAAGCGTCAGAGGGGATCCCTCTGACGCTTATATATTGTACAAGTACAACAATTTTGCATAATACACTTGTATTACTCTTCAATAAAAGAATATGTCATACGCTCGTCTGTTATGTTTTCTAAAATTTCTAAATAGTTACGGGCATCTTCTTTAGCTAGACTTAAATCGTGTAACTCATATTGGCCACATTCGATCTTCTTATTACCAGGAAGTTCATCATTAAAATTGATCACGAATTTCATAGCTTCAACCAAGTATTCGCTAACCTCTTTGGTTGTAAGTTCAATCCCTAGAATTAGATACATTCCTGTTTGGCAGCCCATAGGGCCAAAGTAGACAACATTTTTCTGCAGAACATCATTGTCCCTAAAGAATGTAGCGAGTAAGTGTTCCAGAGTATGTGCAGACTTGGGTGATATATAGTCGTTGGCATTGGGACGTTTCATGCGTATGTCATATGTAGTCAGAATTGCATCTTTAATCTTATCTGTTCTTGAAACATAAACGCCTTCTAATAGCTTATTGTGATCAACCTGAAAGCTCTCAATTTTTTTCATATTAACATCCCTTCGTAGTGGTTATTTTCAGAATAATAACACAACTCTAGGTTGGAAACAATAGAATCGACTGATGTCTTATTGATATATCAATAATTAAGTCTCCTATGCCATTTTACCGAGAATAAATGGGTCAAAACATTGAAAATGGATATTAGTATAGATAAAGACACCAAAAAAGTGTACTATTAAATGGTACATAAAATGTGTTATAACATAAACGCATGAAGGAGGTCAAAATGCAGATAATAGATCGTGAAAAAGTACAAAAAAGAATTGATGATTTAGTAAATATAGATTTATACATTCATATGGAAATGACAATGGGAGCTTATACATCTCATAGAGATCAAAGTGTCCATCCAGCATCGAACTTCATTAAAAATGCTAAGATTCAGTTTGAACATGGCATGATATCTGACTCAAGTCCCTTTAGAGTGGGTCTTAAAATGAGTGGCGGATGGGTTTATGCCGAAGGAATGACACATTGGGACGAGAATAATGAGGACCAGCTTGTTATCTCTGGAAACGATAAAGATGGGAAGTTGATTGCGGCATTACAATTAAGCCGTAATCCATTTTAGAAATGAGGCAAAACATGAAGATGGATAAAATACTTGTAGTCTTACCTCATCCAGATGATGAGGTCTTTCCAATGTCAGGAACACTTTCAAAGCAAATTGCTGAAGGTAGCCAGGTAACTTATATGTGTATGACACTGGGACAAATGGGAAGAAACTTAGGAAATCCTCCTTTTGCAAATAGGATAAGTTTACCTGAAGTAAGAGAAAAAGAGTTGCGTGCTTCTTGTAAGATTATAGGAATTCAGGATTTAAGGTTAATGGGACTTCATGATAAAACAATTGAGTTTGAACCCTATGATTTTATCGATTCCAAAGTCCTTGAGGTAATAAAAGAAATCAAACCAGATGTGATTTTTACATTCCATCCGAAGTATGGTGTACATCCAGATCACAATGCTTGTGGAGCAGCTGTAATCAGAACTGTAGGGAATATGAAGCCTGAAGAAAGACCCCTAGTTTTATGTACTGCTTTTCCAACGGACAATGATTTGGGAAAACCAGAAGTCGTAAATGATATCAGTGACTACATGGAACAAAAATTGGGTGCACTTGGTGCACACAGCTCACAGTTTAGAATACCTGAACTTCAAAAAAACTGGGGTGAAGACAAAGAAACTTTTATGAAAAGGATTCAAAAAGAACGATTCTGGACCTACAAATTTTAATGTAGACAAAACAAAAGGATTCCTTGTCTAGGAATCCTTTTAACTTGCACAAAATACTATCGTATATCCAATTTTTTACCAGAAACATATCTATCTAAGATCCAACGATCATCTCCGGTGTAAATGAATTTCTCTAGTCGATCCAAGATGGAATATCTATTTTTATAAAGTTCATCATCCTCAATAACGATGGCGTCTAGTTTATATCCGGGCTTAAGTTTGCCTACATTTCCAAAGAAGGCACCTCCTTTAGCTGTTGCCATATAAAAGGCTTCTGGGAAAGAAACAAGTGCTGAAGGATCTTGAACAGATAGAATTTTAGAAGATTGAATGGTTCTGACAATGGCTTCTGTCATCTGAATTTTATGGCCACCAGCAATGTCTGTTCCAATACCTACGTTAATCTTATTATCTAGGTATTTTTTTATAGGTGCTATTCCGCTTCGTACATTTATATTTGAGTCGGGACAATGGACAATATAAAGATTTTCTTCTTTACACATATTTATTTCAGAATCATTCAAATGAACTGCATGTGCCATGAGGGTTGGCGTTTGACCCCATAGATTGTAATCTTTATAAACAGAAGCGTAGTCCTTACACTCCGGATAAAGCTCTTTAACCCAGGCTATTTCATCCATGTTTTCGCTGATGTGTGTTTGAATAGGAACATTATAAGTAGATGCCATTTTCCCCAGCTCTATCATGGACTCGCGTTTGCTTGTTGGTGCAAAACGGGGTGTAATAATTGGTTTAACTTTTTGCTCATGTTTATATTTTTCAATCAAATATTTAGTCCCTTCAAGGGACTTCTCAACAGATTCAATGATGTATCCGGGTGCATTTCTTTCCATATTCACTTTACCAACATAAGCACGCATACCGGAGCCTTTAAATGCTTCAAATAAACATTCGGTGCCTTCTGTAGATGATGTTGCATATGAACATGCACCAAGGGTTCCGTTTTTTAGCATATGGTTTACATATTTTTTATAAACGACTTCAGCAAACTCAACGTCTGCAAGGTCACGTTCCAGTTTGTATGTATAGTCAGTAAGCCAATCGAGTAGTTGTTTTCCCATACCAGTACCACGTTGCAAATATTGACCTGCGTGGTTATGCAAATCATAAAATCCAGGGATAATAAGTGCATCACCATAATCTTTGACTTCGTAAGATTCATATTGCTGCGGTAGTTCTTGGTAGGTATCAACAATGGAGCCGTTAGAGGAAACTATGTAACCATTTTCAATAACGTTGAAGCTATTAGGTGTATCTGTAAAAACAATATGACCTTTAAGAATTTGATATTTAGACATTATACATCCTTTCCTAAACCTAGTTCTATACTGAGTATTATACACTTTAATGAATGAACTAAATAATGTAAGTCGTATATATTAAATAATATTAAAGAGGTATTCATATAAAAGCCTTGAAACAAAGTAAGTAATACAATAAATGGTAAAGTTCTATAGACATAACACAAAGAATTGGAGAATATATGAAATATTATATTAGAAACCATGAGCAAAATAAAGCAGATGCTTTTTCGAAACGTGCTTCAAGTGAAATAGTGCCACTCTGGAGTTTTGGAAAAACAATAGTTGCAGCAGCAATACTAAAACTTGTTCAGCAAGGGACTTTAGATTTAAGTCAAAACTACTATGGTCTAAATGGGAATCTATTTCAAGTGTTAAGGCATGAAGCGGGATTAGGAGACTATTATGCAAGCAAAAAATACTTTGAAGCTGTAGATAATAAAGAAACCGCTTGGACACCTGATCAAATGATGAAGATCGTAAATGGAGATAAATTAATATTTGATCCAGGCGAGGGGTGGATGTATTCGAATATTGGTTATTATTACTTGAGGAAGCTCATTGTAGATACAACGCAGACAACGTTGAATAATGCCCTTCGATTGCTGGTTTTAGATGAGGATCTTGATGAAATAAAGGTCATTGAAGGCATGACTAGTAATGGGGAGTCAACATATATAGCAGGCGATTATGATTCAGACTGGGTTTATCCAGGCATGTTTGTTGGAACACTTAAGAGTGCGTGTTTGTTCTTGGATAAGTTAGCGCAGGGGGAGATATTAAGTATAAAGTATTTAGATATGATGTTAGACCCATATGTTTTGGGATTTGATATAGGTGATAGACCATGGAAAATACCAGCATATGGTTGTGGAATTATGATAGACAATCAAAAGGGTGAGAAGTACTCCTTCGGTCATACCGGTATGGGTCCGGGAAGTGTCATAGCTATTTATCACTATCCGAATGGTAACCAACCCATAACAGTAGGTGCAATAATAGAAAGCACTGATCAAGGCGAGGTTGAAAAATTGGTGGTAGAGTATTTAAAGGAAATTATAGCTTAAACCACTAAAAGTATAATCATATTTGAGATAAACAGATTAAGAGCCGGTGAGTATCACCGGCTCTTAATAATATAATTTTGTTTAAGCTGATTTAAATTAAGTTAACCCATATCTACATAAATGGTGTAAAGCACTCAGGAATATCTCCACGAATACTAACGCTTATTTCGAACTGAACTTTATATTTTTCTGAAATGGCTTTAATTTTATCTAACCATCCACAAATCTCTTCTGGGGTCATAATGTAAACATTTAGAACACCATCAATAAAGATTTTCTCAATATCATAGTCTGTTCCAAGCATTCCGTAAATAAATCCAATGATTTCATTCGAAGATTCCATAGGGAATTCTGAGATATTAATATATCTGATCTTATGATTGATTTCTAAAGCACCCTCATTTGATTCATCAATGAAAATAATATTACCTTTAGCATTTTCCACGGCTGAGTTGGCATTTTTGATCATGTCTTTCGTTTTGCCCATTCCTGGTTGTCCAATAAGTAGTTTAATCATATTAGCCCTCCCGTATATGTGATTGTTTTATGTCTGCCTATATATATTGTAACCTGTTCTAGTCTTCTTGGCTACTCGTTTTCAGAATATTTAAATAAATATTTTTTAAACATTTTTTTGATTACAAAATGGCAAAAGGCTTTAGAGGGTGTCCTTAGTGTTTAGATCGAGTTCCTTCATTAAAGTAAAAAAATATAACAAATCAATATGTATAAGGTTATATGATTTTGGAATAATATAGAAAATTGACGCGCGGATAGGTAAAAAAAATGCAAGCTGGGAAAAAAAATTCACTTGCACAGGAAAAAAAGTTCCCAAATGAAAAAAGTTGCAATTAGAAAATAATGAATTGAGTGACAACTTTGTAATTGTTAAAATTCTGTAACCCGCCAATATAGCTAATTTAAGAGAAATTTAAGCATTTTTTAATAATTGGCATCACTCTTGCGTTATATATGAGCATGAGTTTTCTACGGAGAACACATATTATTATTTGTAACAGCCTCAACGATTGTTGAGGAGTCGGCCTTCATAAAGAGTCTATATAAGGGGGATCTTAATGGCTCAGTTTGTTGATTTTCTTAATGGTATTATCTGGAGTAAGGCACTTGTATTTTTATGTTTAGGTGCTGGTATTTATTTTTCAATTTTAATGAAGTTCCCACAAGTACGTCTGGTTAAAGACATGGTGACTCAACTGTTCGCAGGTGACGATTCAGATTCAGGCGTTTCATCGTTCCAATCATTTGCAATGGCACTTGGTGGACGTGTTGGTACTGGTAACATCGCCGGTGTTGCTTCGGCAATCGGTTTTGGTGGTCCTGGTGCAGTATTCTGGATGTGGGCAATCGCATTCCTAGGCGCTGGCTCAGCTTACACGGAAGCAGCTCTTGCACAAGTTTACAAAGAAGAGATGGACGGACAATACCGTGGTGGTCCTCAGTACTACATCGAAAAAGGTATTGGTAGTAAGCCTTTCGCAGTAGTATTTGCGATCTCTGCTATCGTTGCAGTTGGTATCTTCCTACCTGGTATCCAAGCGAACTCTATTGCATCTGCAATGAATAACGCATTTGGTGTACCAACAATGGTTTCTGGTCTAGTAGTTGCTGCTGCTCTTGCTGGCGTTATCTTCGGTGGCGTTAAGCGTATTGGTAAAGTTGCAGAAATCCTAGTTCCATTTATGGCTATTGCTTACATTATCATCGCACTTATTATTATCGCAATGAACCTTGGTAAGGTTCCTGCAGTATTCGCACTTATCTTCACAAATGCATTCAGTACTAAAGCTGCATTTGGCGCGATCATTGGTCAAGCGATCATGTGGGGCGTTAAGCGTGGTATCTACTCAAACGAAGCTGGTCAAGGTACTGGTCCTATGGCTGCTGCGGCTGCTGAAGTATCTCACCCTGCTAAGCAAGGTCTTGTACAAGCATTCTCAGTATACGTTGATACACTGTTCGTTTGTTCGGCTACAGCATTTATGATTCTAATCACTGGCATGTACAACACGTACGATGGTGCTGGCGGTTACTTATATGAAAACCCAGCTCTTAACGGCGCTGAGCCAGGTCCTGTATTTACACAATCTGCTGTTGATACTCTAATCCCTGGTCTAGGTTCTATGTTTGTTGCGATTGCACTTCTATTCTTCGCATTTACAACTCTATTAGCTTACTACTACTATGCAGAATCAAATGTTGCATACCTAGCTAAGAAGATGAAGAACCACAAAGCTGTATTTAACGCAACTCGTATTGGTATGTTAATCATGGTTGTTGTTGGTTCTATCAACTCAGCTGGTACTGTATGGGCACTTGGTGATGTTGGTGTTGGTATCATGGCATGGTTAAACATTGTTGCGATTATCATCCTTACAAAGCCTGGTATTGCTACTCTTAAAGATTACGAAGAGCAAAAGGCTCAAGGTCTTGACCCTGTATTCGATCCTAGAAAACTTGGTATCAAGAACGCTGATCTTTGGGTTAAGAAGCTTGAAGAAAAGAAAAACAAAGTATCTTAATTTAGACTTACTTTAAAATTGAGCCCCATCAAGGATTTCCTTGATGGGGCTTTTTTATGCCAAAATATTGCTTGAAGGGCAGTTGGGAAAATAATTGCACGCTTATTTATATATAAACAAGGTATTGTAAATAAATGCTAAAAAGCGATTAACACTTTGTCAGTTGTGGGTTATATTGATTATATTAGGAGGTGGAACATGAGAGAAGTCAAGAAGCCAGAAGTTCGACGTGCTGAAATTTTATCTATGTCAAAGCAGTTGTTTGCACAAAAGGGTTATTTAAACACGACGACACAAGATATTATCAGCGGGTTAAAAATATCTCGTGGATTGTTATACTATCACTTTAAATCAAAAGAGGATATTCTTTGGTGTATTGCTGAACAACAAACGGCTCCACTCTTTAAAAAAATTGATTTGGTAATCAACGATTCAAAATTAAATGCTATTGAAAAAATCAGAAAGTTTTTCTTAGCAACAATGGCCACAGAGGTTGATGAAAACAAGACAACAAATCAGGATTTGGAATTGATGGAATCCATTCAAGATGCCATTCAATTGCCAGAGAATACATACATGATGGATAAGATAAACCACCGAATCATTTATAGAATAACAGAACAGTTTACTGGAATATTGAACCAAGGAAACAAAGAGGGTTTATGGTCTGTAGAGTGTCCTGAGGAAATTGCATCGTTTTTAATGACTGCATTTACTTTTGTTATGAACGACCCACACTTTCATAACAATGATGTACATAAGTCTATTAGCTACTACAATGCATTCACAGAAATTATTAATTGTACGTTATCCAGTAAAGAACCAATACTTGAAAAACTCCAATAGTTATATTGGTTTTTTTTCACCCATCCACTGACACTTTGTCAGTGGATGGAATTAGAAGTCATACAAACGTTGAGATATTAAGACTTGTGGTAATAAGTCAAATCATTAAATGAAAGAGTTTCAAAGTAATCCAA